>JAEEGI010002258.1_pt1 | contig 47673 bp, 42 predicted proteins | sample 8958751 | NCBI WGS metagenome assembly JAEEGI01 (sample SAMN16246545, study PRJNA631951) | gut metagenome | biome: gut microbiome; feature: rumen; material: KS-attached | host: Bos | place: Iran: Karaj | collected 2018-10
CGCTGCACATCAAGCGGGGGACTTCCCTGCAGATGGAGGTGAACAGCAGCCTCTTCTCCACCGACGGGGTGGAGGGGGATGTGATGTTCACCTTCGATGTGCCCGCGCAGAGCAACGACACGGTGTTTCGGCACGCCCGCTTCGTCTATGTGCAGCGGCTCAAGAAGTACGCCTGCACGGTCAAGGCGGGAGGGATTGAGATTGCACGCGGCGACCTCTACATCCAAAAGGCGACCATGACGACCTACTCCTGCGGGCTGGTCATCAACCCGTGGCCTGCGGGTTTCGCCGACAGAAAGATGAAAGAGAACGACTACGGCGACGATGTTGTCATCAGCCAGAACGCCACGGAGCACAACGCCAAATGGCTTGAGTTCCTCAAGTCCACCCTCAATTCGGATTCCGTGGTCAAGTTCCCGCTGTTCCTGGACACGGCTTTTTACGGCAGCGGGAACAACGATTTCGGCTGGTTCCTCACACAGTACGACAACGCGCCGGAGAACGCCAGCGGCATCCAGGCCTCGCTGAACACCAACGACAACATCGGGCTTGACCGCTGCTATATCAACCGCCTCTTCTTCAACGCCAACGGCGATGTGGTGGAGGAGAGACCCGGAAACCGTGGCGTGCGGGTGTTCAACAACCGGCAGGCCGACAACCCCAACAGCTTCGCCTTCTGCCCAGCCCTTCAGCTCACATGGCTGCTGGACAGGGTGGTGGCGAACGGGGGGTATCTGGCGGAGGGCGGCTTCCTTGACAGCCCCGACACCGCCAAGATCTATTCACAGAGCCTCCGCGCCATGGACGGGCTGCTCACGCAGTTCACCGAGGAGGCCGCATTCCGTGCGCAAATCACGCCCTCCGTGGATTACTACCACATCATGTTTTCGGGGATGCCCCCGATGATGCAGCCGTTCACCGATTCGGACGGCAACGAGCAGTATCTTTTCTATCCAAGGTCTGACGGCACGCACCATTTCCACGTGGTTGTCAGAACCTACCTGCCCGCCAACGTGGTGCAGAACGGCTCCGTGGAGGAGGAGGAGAACGGCGGCACCGTGACCAAACACTACGAGGAGGCACTGGTGTTCATGATGACCGACAGGCTCAACAACCTGTGGAAGGCCACGGCCTCCAACCTCTACGGGAATTGGGACGACATGGACTCGCTGTTCGGCCACTGGTACACGCCGTATTATGTGAAGTCGTTCAAGTCCCAACATCTCTCCTCGTTCGGCTATGCCGGGGCGGGGTTCTACGAGATAACGTTTGACTTCACGGTCAACGACATGAGAGCCAACCAGATGTATATGTTCGCTTTCGCAAAGTGCAGGGGGATGATGGAGGAAGTCGGCGGCTACGGGCAAATGCTGGTGATCAAGGATTTCGAGCGTGTGCCGATAACGGCTGACGTAACGGCCTACAACAAGGTCTATAACTGTTTCGCCGACAGACTGCGCTATGGCGAGCACGTCCCCGACATGACCAACGCCGACTTCATCGGCACGCTGTGCAAGACTTTCGGCCTCGCCCTCTTCCTTGACTCCACGACCAGGAGGGCGGAGTTCGCCTTCGTTCGCGACATCTTGGAGAAGTCCAAGTGCCTCGACCTCACGGCATACGCCGTGGACGGCGAGACCGCCATAGAGAAGACCGATGAGCGGAAATACGTGTTCAAGCTGGAGGGCGTGACCACGGACGAGAACGACAGCACCAAGCTGCTGCCGCCAGTACCGACCGCCGACCAGCTTCCCGATGCTTCGGCCAACTTCGGAAAAGTCTGTTTTGTGGAGAACGAGAACCGCTACCGCAGGGCGGAGCGGGAGGGTGACAGCATCGCCAACTGGGTATTCCGATGGAATCCGTTGGGCGGCGCCGACCAGACCCTTGAGGCGGGGGAGGGTGACGAGGAGAGCATCACACCCTCATTGAAAGTTCCCGTGATGGAGATCACGGACGCGAAGTCCGAACACCCCGAGTTTGTCATGCGCATCGAGCAGGCGGGCTGCAGCCCGGTCTTCGACACGGGGAACACGGACTTCCCGATGGTGCTGGAGACCTATCTTGGAAGCCGGAGGCTTGAAATCCCGCAGGCTGGCAACCCGTTCATAGAGGTGGCGCAGCCGACACGGCACTCACGCTACGGCGACCCCCTTGACGGCGTTTCGCTGACCGTCCAAGGGGAAAACTCCGTGGGGCAGCTGTGGGTGAGTCCGTGGCTGGACTTCCTCGCCAACTACGAGAAAGTGCGCTACCGCTTCCTGCTGCCGCTGTCGGAGTTCCTCAACCTGTGGCGGCTGCTGAAGCCGCAGGACGGGCGGGCGGAGAGCCACACCCGCTGGCTGCTGGTCGCCGGAGTGAAGAGCCTGCCCGTCAAAATCACCTTCCAGTTCACCGAGGGCGGCGAATCCGTCACCGCCGAAGTAGAGGCCGCGAAACTTAAAGTGACACTTTAATTAGGGTCATCTTCGTATGCGAAACCAGGTGCTTTCTCCCGTATCAGTTCACTAAGATGCGGGTCTGCATGGTTAGAATAAAGTGTGGTCATTGAGAGGGAATAGTGGTCGGCCAGCTGCTTGACGGAGAGCGGGTCAAGACCGTGTTTGAGCATTTCCGTGATGCCCGTATCGCGCAGCGAGTACTGCTGCATCTCCATTGGCAAATCAAATATCTTACGCAGTTTGTCCCAATATTTTCTGTATGGTCGTGGGGAAGCGGGGGTCTTTCCCGGCTTTTGGTAGGCACTAAATAAGTAATTATCGGCAGGGTATCTGTCAAGATTCAGTTTCAAGAGCAACTGCTCTATTTCCTTTGTCATCGGCACAATACGCTGCTTGCCGTTTTTGGAGACTTCCGGTCTCACTGTGATGGTCTTATTCGCCATGGAAACATCCCCGACAAGCAACATATGAATCTCTTTCGGACGAAGCAACGCCCCATAAATGAGTTCCAGGAATACGAGATAACCCGGATTGTTCTCCACAAGATACTTCTGAATCTCAACACGTTTCTCCACAGGAATTAGGATACGCTTTTTCTGCCCAACTTTCTTTGTCTTAATCTTTTGGAAGTGATTCTCCTTGCAGTAGCATTTTTCTATCATCCAAGAGAACAAGGCACTGCCATTCTTGACATAATTGTTGAAAGTGCGGGGACTGAGGTCGCCGTCCCTGCCGCTTCGTTCGTTCTGAACATAGTCCATGAACTGCACAATCATGCTGTGCGAAATCATGGAACAGTAGATATTCGGTGCGGTCTTGGCCAGCCATTCCCCGAATATTCCGGCGAAAGATATATAAGATCTGGCAGTGGTACTGCGGAGTTCTTTCTGCACACTTTCCTTGTAGAGTTCCAAAACTTCCATCATGGGGGTGTACATCCGGGAATCCTCACCTTGGAAGTAAGGATTCCAGCCCGTGGATAGTTTCATGTTTAACGCCACAATGATATTGTTGATGTGCTTTCTCGCTTCCGTCTTTGATGAATAGCGGCTCATCAACCTCGCAAGTCTGATTTTTTTCCTTGCAAGTTCTTGGGTCTGTGGATTCTCCACGTAGTATTCAATAAGCCAACCTGACTTGTTGGTTTTCAAGATAGCTGGCAGATAATTTGCCGCTGCATACGCCGAAGATACGGCTAACCTGTTCGAAGTATTTGACATTTTTTTTTTGGTTTTCGGCCAGCGAATACCAAAAAAGCGTTTTGTCTCATTTCTGTCTCAGTTTTAAAGCAGAAATCAGCAACTTACGTCTGTAAATTGCTGATACTGATTCTCTTATGAGACTTTGAGCGGTAGACGGGGTTCGAACCCGCGACCTGCGGCTTGGGAAGCCGCCGCTCTGCCAACTGAGCTACTACCGCGTTTTGGTTTAAGGTTGATGGTTTATGGTTTAAGGATTCTGTCGGTTTACAAGGTTTTCCTTAAACCTTAAACCCTAAACATTAAACCTTATGTGCAGGATGTCGCCGTCTTGCACTTCGTAGTTCTTGCCTTCGACCGCCAACTTGCCGGCCTCTTTGCATTTCAGCTCCGACCCGTATTTCACAAGGTCGTCGTACTTGATGACCTCCGCACGGATGAAGCCGCGCTCCAGGTCGCTGTGGATGACACCCGCCGCCTGCGGTGCCAACATGCCCCGCGTGATGGTCCAAGCTCTATTCTCCTTGCCACCGACGGTGAAGAAGGAGATGAGATCCAGCATCTTGTAGGCCGCACGGATCACCTTGTTGACGCCCGGCTCGGTCAAGCCCACGTCGGCTAAGAAGGCCTTACGGTCCTCCTCGCTCTCCAACTCGGCGATTTCGGATTCGATCTTGGCCGCGATGACCAACATCTCTCCGCCGTGCTCTTCCACATATTTCTTCACGGCCTCGGAATAGGCGTTCCCGGAGGCCGCGTCGTCGTCATTCACATTGCACACGAACATCACGGGCTTCTCGGTGAGCAGCATCATGTCGGCCACCACCGCCTTCTCGTCGGGCGTGACCTCCAAGGTGCGCACATTCTGGAATCCTTCCAGATGTTCCTTGTATTTCAACAGAACGGCAAGGTCGTGCTTGGCGGTCTTCTCGCCGACTTTCGCGGCTTTCTCCACCTTTGTGATCTTGCGTTCAATCTGTTCCAAATCCTTGCATTGCAGCTCAAAATCGACAATCTCGATGTCTCTCACCGGATCCACGGACCCTTCCTCGTGGGGGAGGGCAGGGTTGTCGAAGCAGCGCAGCACGTGGATGAGCGCGTCGCAGAGACGCACGTCCGCGAGGAAGCTGTTGCCGATGCCGGCGCCGGTGCTGGCACCCTTCGCCAATCCAGGGATATCGACGATGTCCAAGTTGGCATAGACCAACTTGTCGGCATGGATGAACGAATTGATGTGGGCCAGACGCTCATCGGGCACCGCGCACACACCGATGTTCGACTTGTTGGTGCTGTACGCGAAGTCCGTCACCTCCGCCTTCGTGTTGGAGATGCAGTTGAACATCGTGGTCTTACCCGAGTTCGTCAGTCCTACTATGCCGCATTTGAGGCCCATTTGTAATGGTTATTGGTTATAGGTTATTGGTTATTGGTTATTGAAGTTAAAAGTTAAGAGTTAAGAGTTGAGAGTTAGAATCCGAGGACGATGTCTTCGACGTGGTCGATTTCGGGGAGGTAGTGCTTGATTGTCTGTTCCACGCCGTTTTTGAGGGTCATCTTGGCGTGGGGACAGGTGCCGCACGCGCCTTGGAGACGCACCTTGACGACATTTTCGGGGGTGAGTTCCACAAATTCGATGTCGCCGCCGTCCTGCACTAAGTAGGGGCGGATTTGGTCGATGATCGAGATGACCTTCTGTTCTAACGTGGCGTTTTCCATATCTTCAAATTCAGGGCGCAAAGATACACTTTTTTTTGTACGGTTTGACGGGTTTGCGTTTTTTGTGTCCAGTGAGATTCGCCGATCAATTTTGTGGGGACGTGGTGAACCCGACAATGGCGCTGCGGAGGACGGTGTCGGACGTGGGGACAACGAAGAAGCATTCGTAGGGCATGTTGCGGGAAAGGTCGCGCAGGGTGATGCGGCAGGTGCCGTCACGGCGTGGGTGTCCCTCCGCGGTGAGCCACTCTTGAGCGCCTGCCGGACGATAGCTGAGAACAGCCACTCTTGCGGGCGGTGCCGACGGTGCGAGGCGGCAGGTGAAGGTCACCGTGGGGTGGTGGCCCGACAGAATGGTCCATCCGTTTTTGACGGTCACATCGGACGGCGTGAACTCAATCAGCGACGAGCTTCCATCGGACTGGATCTGGGAGGTCTGTGCCTGCGTGCTGGCCCGTTCGCGCGTGAGTCGCTCGGAACGCACCATGACAAGGGTGACGGCCGACACTAAAACGGCGATGGCCAACACGATCCACACGTATGCGGCGGTCGCGGTCTTGCTTTTGCGTGCAGGACGGTCGTCGGGATTTTGTAGGGCGGGTACAGGCATATCAGTAGTCTGAACGTGAGAACATTTCCAAACGCCAGTGGTCGCCGTCCTCATCGTCAAATTCGATGAAGAACTCCTTGCGTGACAGTCGCTTGATGTCGGCAGTGAAGATGTATCGCTTTCCGAAGAAAGTGAAGTTGAACTGGATGGTTTTCGACTTGGGGTCCAGGATGTAGGTGGCGAACGACGACTGCCGGATTTCGCCGTTGAGGATGCCCAACAGCGACATCACGTGGTCGGCGTATATATAATAATAGGTGGTCGGTGCGTAAGCGGCGTAGTCTGTGGAGTCGATTTCCACGCCGTTGAGATAGGTGTGCGACACCTGCCATGAGCCTACAATCCGGTACTCGCTTGAATAGATGCTCGGCACTCCTTCGGGGTAGTTCTCGCAGGAGGTAAACCCGAATGCCGCCAGGGTGCCGAATAAGAGGATGATCCAGAGACGTTTCATGTTTAAGGGTTAAGGTTTAAGGGTTAAGGTTTAAGGGTTAGGGTTTAAGGGTTAAGGTTTAAGGGTTTAAGGGTTATAGTTTAAGGGTTAGGGGTTAGGGTTAGGGGGTCATCAGTTTGTCGCACAGCTGTTTCATGCCGACGGTAGCCTTTTCGGTGATGTAGGTGACGCGGCGGGAGATGGAGCCGGGCTGTTTGGGGTCGATGACGTAAATCTCGGCGTTGGCGGGGGCGTAGTAGAGCAGTCCCGCAGCGGGATAGACGGCCAGGGATGTACCGATAATGATCAGGATGTCAGCCTGTTCCACCTCGCGGGCGGCGGCGTCCAACAACGGCACGGCCTCGCCGAACCATACGATGAAGGGGCGCAGCAGGGAACCGTCCTTGGCACGTTCGCCGTACTTCATCGGCTTGTACCCGATGTCGAAGACCTCCGTTTTGCGTTCGTTGCAGGCCTTGGTGAGCTCGCCGTGCAGGTGGATGATCTTCGAAGAACCGCCGCGTTCGTGCAGGTTGTCGACGTTCTGCGTGACCACGGTCACGTCATACTGTTCCTCCAACTTCGCTACCAGCTTGTGCGCCGCGTTGGGCTCGCAGTGCTCCAATTGGGCGCGCCGCTCGTTGTAGAAGTCGATGATGAGCTTGGGGTTGCGGTACCAGCCGTCAATGCTGGCCACATCCTCCACATTATGGTTTTCCCAAAGACCGTCGCTGTCGCGGAAGGTGCTGATGCCGCTCTCTGCAGAGATGCCGGCACCGGAAAGGACTACTATCTTTTTCATCTTTTTGTTTTTTTTTGTTTCTGTCTTGGCCCCACACTGCGGCTTCGTGTTGGTTTGTTCCTCTTGCGGGGCCCCACACTGCGCTGCGCTTGTGTGGGGTTATTAGCGCTTCGCGCGTCTTGCCCCTCCGGGGCTGCTTAAGGAATATATTTATATATGTCTGACTTTCGGTACAACTGCTAACTGCTAACTGCTAACTACTAACTGCAAACTACTAACCACTAACTACTGGCTGGTTTCGTCGCCAAAGACCACGCCGACGCCGCGGGCGGCTTTCACGAGGAAGTCGTCGGGTTTTACGAGGTGGGGCTCTTTCACGGCCTCTTCCAGCGGGACATACGAGATGTTCGGGTGGCGATAGACCACGAGGTTGCCGTATTTTTTCTCCTTGACGAGCTCAAAGGCCTTGACGCCGAACTCGGTGGCGAGGATGCGGTCGTAGGCCAGCGGGGTGCCGCCGCGCTGCAGATGGCCGAGCACCGTGACGCGGATGTCGTGCTCGAGGCCGAGCTCTTGGAGTTCCTGTTTCAGCACGTCGCCGACGCCGCCGAGCTTGATATGCTGGTCGCCCACGGCGGTCGGTGCCTTGCCGACAACATGGCCGCCCACGCGTTTCGCACCCTCCGCAATGACGATGTTGCAGAAGCCCATGCCGTTCTTGTATCGGGTCTCGATCTTTTTGGCGATGGCCTCGGGATTGTAGGGGATCTCGGGGATGATGCAGACATCTGCGCCGCCGGCGATGGCGGTGTGGAGGGCGATCCAGCCGGCGTCACGGCCCATCACCTCCATGATGAAGACGCGGTTGTGGCTTTCGGCGGTCGTCACCAATTTGTCGATGGCCTCCGTGGCGATCTGCACCGCCGTCTGGAAACCGAAGGTGAAGTCCGTGCTCGACAGGTCGTTGTCGATGGTTTTGGGCACGCCCACCACGGGGATGCCGATGTTGAGAAGGTCGAGGGAGATGCGCTGCGAGCCGTCGCCACCGATGTTGATGATGGCGTCGAAGCCCATATTGTCGAAGCGTTTCTTCATAAGCTGCGAGCGATCCTCGATTTTCCAGCTGCCGTCGGGTTGCCGCACGGGGAAGTGGAAGGGGCCACCTTTGTTGGTGGTCTTGATGATGGTGCCGCCCTTCACGTGGAGGCCGGAGACCATGCTCTCGTTGAGCGGAACGATCTCCACATCATCCTTGAGGATGCCGTTGAACGACTCGATGCATCCGTAAACTTCCCATTCGCCGTTTTCTTGGGCTGCACGTTTCACGATTCCGCGGATTACCGCGTTCAGTCCGGGACAGTCGCCACCGCCCGTGGCTATCAGTATTTTATGTGCCATAATTCCTTTTTTTTCGAAAGGGCAAAAATACACTTTTTTTGGTTTAAGGTTAAGGGGTAAGATCAGGATTAAGATTCGCCCTTGCGGCAGTCACACCGGAAATGCATCATAAACAGATGGTCTAACTCTTGTTCAATTCTTTCCTTTTGGGTGCGGTCCCCGTTAAACCTATATAATGAAAATAGGTCTATTGTCGTGTCTAGCAATGTAGGTATGAAAAAGATATGTCTTGCCGTGATGGTGGTTTTGCTATGCGGCAGTGTTTCCGCCCAGAAGCCTCACAGCGATTTGCATCACGAATTAGGAATCAATGCCGGTCCCGTCTCATTTGCGGGTTCTTTCTTCTACGGTACAATCGGTTTTTTCACCGCGTTGGGTGGTAGTATTGGTCATCAGGCCGTGGACATGAACCTCTACGGTCATTATAATCTTCATTATTACTATCAGGTGGCGCCCTGGTGCCAAGTTGGCGTGAAGGGCTCAACGGAGTGCGCGAAAATCACCCGTTTCTCGGACACGTTGCGAACGTCGGTGACCTCGATTGACCGCTACGCGATTATCACCCTAATGCCCAGTGTGCGGTTCACGTACCTCAATCGGCCATGGGTTCGGCTCTATTCGGGTCTTGACCTCGGCTGTGGTTATCTCGCTTCTGATTCGAGGTCTGGCAAAAGTTCGGAATCTGACGATTCAGCTGGCAGCAATTTCCTCTTCGCCTTCAACGTGACGGCCTTCGGCGTGAACGTCGGTAAAGGGTTTTACGGTCTCTTCGAGTTGAACGCCGGATTTGACTCCTTCGTGAAGGTCGGCATCGGGGCGAGGTTCTAACTCATTTTCAGCATCCTCTGAATCGGCACCAGCGCCTTCTTCCGCAGCTCCTCATCCATAATGAGCTCGGGTTGCTCTTCGAGCAGGGCGGCGTAGATGTTCAGGAGGTTGTTCTTCTTCATGTTCACGCAGTCGTGCTTGACCGCGCCGTTGTAGAGCGTGTAGAGCTTCTTGTCGGGGTTGCGCTTCTGCATCTCGTAGATGATGCCGCTCTCGGTGACGACGATGAACTCCTTGGCGTCGCTCTCGCCGATGAAGTTGAGCATGGCGGCGGTGGAGCCGATGAAATCGACCTTCTCCAGCAGCTCGCGGCGGCATTCGGGGTGCGCCACAACGATGGCGTCGGGATGCTCGGCTTTGGCCTTCTCCAAATCCTCCACCTCGTAGTGGTCGTGCACGCAGCAGGCGCCGTCCCACAGGAGCATTTCGCGGCCCGTCATCCGGTTGATGTAGTCGCCGAGGTTGCCGTCGGGCACAAAGATGATCTTCTCGTCCTTGGGCAGCTGGTTGACGAGCTTCAGGGCGTTGCCGGAGGTGACGATCAGGTCGCACTGGGCTTTCACTGCGGCGGTGCAGTTGACGTACGCCAATACCTTGTGGTCAGGGTGCTTCGCCTTGAATTCGGCGAGTTTCTCAGCTTTGCAGCTGTTGGCCAAGGAACAGCCCGCGCTCATGTCGGGCACGAGCACCTTGCGCGTGGGGTTGAGGATCTTGGCCGTCTCCGCCATGAAGTGCACGCCGGCGAAGAGGATGATGTCGGCCTGGGTTTCGGCGGCCTTGCGGGCCAGTCCGAGGCTGTCGCCCACGAAGTCGGCCACTTCCTGCACTTCCGGCAGGGTGTAGTAATGCGCCAGGATGATGGCGTTTTTCTCGCGTTTCAGGCGAGCGATTTCTTGCTTCAGTTCTTCGTTGTTCATATTGCTTACGGTTATCTGTGATGCCCCACACTGCGGCTTCGGCTTGTAGTCGGGTTTTTCTGTGATGCCCCACACTGCGCCTTCGGCTTGTGTGGGGTTACCTGCACTTCGTGCGTTTTGCCTCTCCGAGGCTGCTCAAGGAAGCTTTTGTTACTTAAATACGAATCGCTTGAAGTCCAGGCCTAAGGCATAGACCATCAGGGCGATAAGGAGGACGAAGCCGATGGTGTTGGCGACGCTCAGGAACTTGTCGGAGGGTTTCTTGCCGGTGATCATCTCCACGAGGATGAAGAGGATGTAGCCGCCGTCGAGACCCGGGATCGGGATGATGTTCATGAAGGCGAGGATGATGCCTAAAAGGGCGGTCATACTCCAGAAACGATACCAATCCCACACTTTCGGGAAGATGCTGCCGATGGTCAGGAAACTGCCCAACTGCGTCGCGCCCTCTTTGGTGAAGATGATCTTGAACTGCTTCACGTAGTTGCCCAACGTGCTGAATCCTTGTGAGATGCCAGTCGGGATGGACTGCCAAAAGCTGTAATCGACATGCACCACATCGAAGTAGTCGGCGGGCTGGCGGTAGGCGACGCCGATGTTGCCGAGCGAGTCGAGGGTGACCAAGGCATGGCAGAGGCTGTCGCCGCGCACATAGTCGATCTGCAGCTCGTTGCTCTTGTTCTCCATGAAGATTTTCTTGAAGTCGAAGAAGCAGAACATGGCGGAGTCGTTGATGCCGACGAGTGAGTCGCCCTTCATGAGACCAGCGGCATCGGCGGGGGTGCCGGCAAGCACGCTGTCGATGACGAAGGGGATGCGGTAGTTGCAGAACAGCGACGAGCTGCCCGCGCCCACCACCTTGCGGGGAAGGTCTTTCGGGATGTTGATGACCACTTCCTCGCCGTCGCGCTCCACGGTGACGGTCTTCACGTCGTCGAGGAGGACATTGTTGGCGAAGTCGCCGAGGGTTTTCGGGTGCGTGGTATCGACCAGCAGCACCTTGTCGCCGTTGCGGAAGCCCGCGTCCTGCATCTCCTGGGAAAATTCCAGACCGTATTTGGCGTTTTCGAGCGGGATGTAGTCGTTGCCCCACGTGAAGCACATCAGGATGTAGATGACGATGGCCGTGAGGAAGTTGACGAGCACGCCGCCGATGATGATGAAGAAGCGCTGCCAGGCGGGCTTTGCGCGGAACTCCCACGGGTGCACTTCGCTGCTCAGGTCGCTGGCCTTGGTGGTCTCATCGACCATGCCGTTGATGGAGCAGTAGCCGCCGAGGGGCAGCCAGCCGAGTCCCCACTCGGTGGATTCGGGATGATTGGCCCATTCCTCGGGGGCCTTTCCGGAGAAGAAGCTGAAGTGCATCTTCCCGTTGAAGCGTTTCATCCGGATCAGCGAGAGACCCGGGTTGAAGAAGACGTAGAACTGGTCCACGCGAGTCTTGAAGATTTTCGCGAAGGTGAAATGCCCGAGTTCGTGGGTGACCACGAGGAACGTCAGGCTGGCCAAAAGGCCGAGGATTTGCATGGAAATGCCCATTGTTTCGTTAATGATTTTGGATAATGTATAAAACTATTGATTGATTGTGAGAATATGGTTTTGTTAATCATTTTGTTTCACGGATTAAACGAGTACCCGTCGAACTTGTAATTTATTCTGGGGTAGTCACGAGCTACAAACAAGTAGTCCGGGACATCGGTCATAGTCTTCATGAAGAAGATACGATGGTTCGGATTCACAGCCCAGTCGGAAAGTTTACCCGACTCGTAGCTGCTCCACGACCAGTCCCACTGGTTCGATGTATTGAGGTCGAATTTGGTGGCCCAGGATTCCACGCCTAACAGTTCGTCGGCGCTGTCGGAGTCGAAATTGCCGACATGCAGGTTGGCGCGGTAGGGGTAGATACTCACGCCATCGCTAATACCGTTGTTTGTCCATAGCGTTGCCCATGTGTGACCATACTGCATTAGGGTCATTTTGTCGGTTGTGCCTTGGCTTGTCTGTACGCAGAAAAGTTCGTCAAAGCCGTCTCCTGAAAAATCTCCCACATAATATTTGTCTGTATTGGTGAGGCACCAAGAGCCAATATAAACGTCATGGAGCAGTGATGAAGCTGACCATACGTCCATCCAACCAAGAAAATCCCATTGCTGACACGACGCTTTTTTCATTCCTCCCTGATTCCGGATGCACATCAAGGAGCATCGGGCTGTATCGTTGAAATGTCCTGGCAGGAGGATGTCACCAGGAGAATAGATCCACGAGCCAATCTTTCCGTTTCGGAGGTTAGTCCAGACAAACAGCCAAGGAGCTTTGGGTATTTGTGGATTGTAACTGTAAATGCATGCGAGAGAGTTGGAAGAGTCTCTTACACACAGGATATCGTCATATCCGTTGCCGTTAAAGTCTCCTGCGAAAAACTTGTCGCTCGCGTTGATTGTCCAGTCTCCAAGGGGTCCCTCCCAAAGTTGTTCCCAGTGGTTGATGTTAAACCGATACAGGGATGCTGTGTTGGAAGAGGCGTTCATGACAAACATTTCCTGTGCCTCATCCCCGCAGAAGTTTCCCACCAGTGTCGGGGTTGTGCTGACAAGAACGAATGTGTCGCCCGGTATCCGATAGTTATGGTTAGTCCAATTCTTCTGCCAATGGTTGTAATTGATATGCGTGAGATTATGATTCTCAAAGGTGTTGCTGTTGTGGAAAAACGACTTGGAGGTGTATCCTTTGTGCGAAATCCAAACCAAAGACACAACAGTGTCGTCAGGGGTATGGATAGTGTATTCTCCCTGCTCATTCGTAAATGTTGAGTAATTGTTATAATAGTTAGGAGACCATGCTTTCACTACGGCGTCTTTTATTGGATTGCCGTTTTGGTCTTTCACCACTCCGCTGAAGTTGTTATGCCCATAGTAATAGAAGTCGTAGTAACAGTTCGGTCTTGAACAATCTATGTAATACAAGCCGGATGGGAAAGCGTAAAAGCGGGATGCTGCCGGTTTCAATCGCTGTTCGGGATAAAATGTGGACAAGCCGTAGTGCTTGCTCGTACAGGAATTCCACATCACCTCATGGTACTGCCACCAGGCATAGCCCTTGCACCCGCATTCCAATGATTTTCTCATTGTGGAGTCAACGTATCGTGACTGATCAGCCTCTGTTCCCATTTCAGGATGTGGGAGGCATGTGTCCCCTTCCAATGTTCCGGCCAAACCGGTTTCCCCAATGACCCATACGTCGTCTATGTTGTCGTGCATCCATTTAAAGTAGGCTTGAATCCTTGAGGTCGCCGTATCTGGGTTGCTGTGGTTATAATAGAAGTGCATGGAGAGGAAGTCGTAGGTTAATGCGGCGGGATCCCAGACAAGAATTTCCGTAGGGTCGCCCAACCCGTAGGTTACCAACTGGTTCGGGGCGTTCTTTTTAATGAGATAATACCATTTACGGGACCAGTTGGAGATTAGTAGTTTGTCATTTTCTTGTGTATTCTCCCATTTATACCCTGGCTCCATATAGACCACGTATGCCATCACAGTTTTGTTGGTGCTGTAGTGGCGGGTCACGCTGTCCAGATAGACGCAGAACTGGTCGAACTGGTTGTACGTTTCGGGTTTGTCGCTCAAAACTAAAATGACTCGTAGGTTATTTGCTGCGCATTTCGCTATAAGGGAATCGGTTGTTCTGAAATACTCGGCGTACGATCCCGTCGGAATCTTAATCACGCCAGAACTCCAATGAATTGCAGGGTTGATTCGAACTACATTGAACCCTAACGAGTCAATCCGATGTAAATCCAATTCAAGTTTAATTCGGGCGGAGTCCCTTGCGATGCTTCCGTTGTCACCATAGCCGTAGCGCTCGGTTGAATCAATAGTTCTGTTATACAGCCAAGTTTCGTCGTGCTTTCGCATTATTTTGCTGTACATGTGGTTGGGGGAAATATAGTTGATAGGATTGTTCTTGTCGGACATGTCGCAAGGATATTCAACTAAATAGTTGATGCAGATCGGGTAGAAGGGGGAGTCCCCATCCCAGAAGCGCCCGTTGGAGATGGTAATGTAGTTGGCGAAACCGTTCTGTGCCGACAGATGTTCTTCTCCCGGGATGAGGATCCAAGCAAACATCACCAACAGTCCAAATATCGAATGTTTCTCACTCATGACCTTATTTCTTCAAAAACTTCTTTGTCACCGTTCTTCTCCCGTCTTTATACGTAAGGAAGTACATCCCCGTGGGTAAATCCGCCACCGGAATTTGGCATTTAGTTCCTTCGGCCTCCTGTTGAAGGCACTGCCTACCCAGCATATCCGTAATCACGAACAAACCATCCATTTCCTCCCCCGTACTCAGATCCAACACCACGTATTCTGCGGCAGGGTTGGGATACAGGTTGACGTATGGCATGGCAACGCCCTGTAGTCCCACCTGGTATCCAAAGCACGACTGGTCGCAATCTAAACCCTCGTGTGCCAGATACACCAATGAATCGTCTTTGTGCATGCATTGCAAAAGGTTTAGTTGAGGATTCAGATAATAGAAACCGTCATGAAGACCATGATACAAATTGTAAAAATTGATAAAGTAACAAGAGTAGTGCAACAGCCCATACGTGGCGCCGATGCCCTCAATAAAACGAATCGACAAGTTATAATCATTAAGTTGTCCCTGGTTCCCTGTGCCAAAAAAATAGTCGTCCTGATGATCAAGCAGAGAGAGGAAAATGATTTTTCTGCCGGCAAGATACTGAATACTGTCCACGATCATTGTGACACGCACCGTGTCAATGTGCGGCTCCCAGTCATCATACAAGGTGTAGCATTGCCCTTTGTGAACAAAAGTATCTCCCACTGAAAGCGACATGTCACAAATCAGATAACCTGAATGAAACAACCGCCCCATTGTTGTGTCTTCATATATTGACGACCCGTCGTACCAAGAAGACGCATAAGGCTCTCCATCATGCTCATGGCACGAAGATTTGTAATGATGGTTGCTATTGACATTGTCCCTACTGAAACAAGCAGATATAGTGATGCAATACACTCCCAGTGCGTTCGGGGTTTCCGGGGGGTAGTCGATGTAGTCCTGGGGTGGGCGTGTAATCACCGAGTACTGGTACTTCCACGTGCTGTCGCCGAAGAAGGACATGTACTGGGCTTGAGCTGGGAAAGAGGCGAACAGTGCCGCCACGAAAGCCAGCGCGGCTCCGAAACGGGTGCTTTTGGTTGTGTTCATTCTCATTTTCGGATTACTTAGAATGTGATATTTGTTCCGCAAAAATACAATTTTTTGTGAATGGTGAATACCCCCCCCCGAACACGTTGTAGAGGCGCAAAATTTTGCGCCTCTACAAATCGCAAAGGCAAAACCGATAACCATTAGTTCACAGCCACTTGCGGATGTCGTCGCGCATGCGGATGGCCTCGGCGCGGGCGCAGTCGGCGAAGTGGTCGGCGCCGTTTTCTTGTTTGCGCCAAGCCAGGAGGATGCCGCGGGAGGAGTTGACCACGCCGCCGTTGCCGTTGCGGAGGTACTTGGCGATGTCTTCGGCCTTGCCGCCCTGGGCACCGTACCCGGGGATGAGGAAGAAGGTGGTGTCGAGCATGTCGCGGATTTCGGCCGCTTCGTCAGGATGGGTGCAGCCCATCACGCCGCCGATGGCCGAGTAGCCGCATTCGCCCATGTAATCCTTGCCGAGCTGCTGCAGCTTCTCGCCGACCTCGTGATAGACGCGTCTGCCGTTTCCGGTGGGCAGGTACTCGATGTCCTTCGCGCCCTCGTTGGAGGTGCGGATGAGCACGAACACCCCCTTGCCGTTCTCCTTGATGTAGGGCAGGTACGGCGACAGGCTGTCGAGACCCATGTAGGGACTGAGGGTGATGAAGTCGGCCTCGAACTCGCCGGTGAAGTGCGCCTTGGCGTACATTTCGGCGGTCTTGGCGATGTCGCCGCGCTTGATGTCGGCGATGGCGATGGCATTCTTCTCGCGCAGATAGGCGAGCGTGCGGGCGTAGGCGCGCAGCCCCGCAATACCGTAGGCCTCGTAGTAGGCGATCTGCACCTTGTAGCAGGCACAAACGTCCAACGTGCTGTCGATGAGTGCCTTGTTAAATTCGACGAGCCCGTCTTCGATGTCGGGGAACTTCAAGGCGAACGCCTCGGGCAGGTAGCTGATGTCGGTGTCCAAACCGACGCAAACGTGACCGTTCGCGGCCACGTTTGCATATAATCTATCAATGTTTAACATAATAATCACGTGTTTATAGTTGATTAGTGACTTGTGATTAGTGACTTGTGATTTGTGATTTGTGATTTGTGACTTGTGATTTGTGATTTGTGATCATATCAAAAGTCATAAGTCATACGTCAAAAATCATACGTCAAAAATCATACGTCAAAAATCATACGTCCTATTTGTCCAGTACTCTCAGCATAAAGCCTGTGCCGTGGATGTTGCAGATTTCGACAAGGGGTTGGTAGCCGTCGGCGTATTTTGTCTTGCGTTGGCCGGGTTCCTTGGGCAGCACGCGGTCCTGGCTGTCGATAATGAGGTAGCCACGCAGCTTGGTCATGAACACGTCCATACTGCGGGAGGTGGTATTGTCGTCGGCACCCCAGACCTCGCGGAGGATGATCTCGCGGGGCACGAGCTTGTTCTTGTGGTCGAGCATCAGCTTGAGAAGTTCGCACTCCTTGCGGGTGAGCGTGCGGGTCATCTTGGGGTGGATGAGCTGCATCTCGGTATAGTTGAGCTGGAAGTTGCCGAACTTGATGGTCTCGTCTTCGGAGATGTACTCGCGCTGACCCGTGGCCTTGCAGCGGCGCAGGATAGCCTGAATGCGCAGCACGAGCTCTTCGATGCTGAAGGGTTTGGCCACGTAGTCGTCGCAACCCATCGTGAACCCCTTGATGCGGTCTTCCTTGTCAGTGGCGGAGGAGAGCACAATGATGGGCACGTTCTTGTCAATCTTGCGCATGTTGCTCAGCAACTTGAAACCGTCGTAATGTTTCAAGGCCACATCGATGATGCACAGGTCGAAAAGTCCCTTGTTGAACTGTTCGTTGGCCTCAATGCCGTCGCGGAAATCGGTCACTTCAAAACCTGACATTTCCAAATAATCTTTGATGACGTGGCGCAGATTGTTGCTGCTGTCCACCAACATGATTTTTTCCTTCTTTGGTCTCATAACGTTTATCTTTTTTGACAAATATCTGTAAAAATTAACTCTTCTATAATTGTTGACCTCACCATCGGGCGTCCATTCCAGCATCCTAAAGCCTATGCCCAAGACTGAAAATCAGCTGTTTTCTAGAGGATAATTCATTGTCTAGAAAAACAGCTGCAAAAGTAATAAATTATTTTCAAAAGAACATCCATTAGAAATAATTTTTTTTTCAATTCGTTGACCACAATTTTTTATACCTTTGCAGCCGTTTGAAATTTTCTGTAACTATTTAAAGTATGGTTGGTTATACAACAGTAGAACAATATTTTATGCGTGGCTCGGAGAGACAGTTCCGAACGAATGTCCCTTATATTACAGTGGCGAACTCCCCTGAAATGGGGCTCTTTCTCGCGCTGCGCTTCTTGGAATGGGTGGGTGAAAATCCCGAAGGCGTCATCAGCCTGCCGACAGGAAAGTCCTCTGCGGGTTTTATATGGTGGGTCAAGAAACTGTTGACCGAGTGGGATGCGCCGGAAAGCCGTGTCTTTCGCGAATCCCACGGACTGACGCTCACACGCAGGCCGTCGTTGTCGGGTCTCCGGTTCGTGCAGACCGATGAGTACTATCCCATCAACCCGGCACAGCACAACAGCTCCTTCAACTACGTGAAGAAGTTCTTCGTGGAGGGTTTCGGGTTGGACGCCTCCAGGGGACTGTTCATCAACTGCGACGAAATCCCGCTGGTGGACGGCAAACACTATACAGAGGTGTTCCCCGACCATAAGGTGGATCTCTCCCTGCGTTTCCGGGAGGACCGCAGCCCGATGGAGCTGCTCCAACAGTATTCGATTTTCAAGATCGATGACTGGTGCAGCGCTTACGAACAGCGCATCCGCGACTTGGGTGGCATCGGTTTCTTCTTAGGCGGTATCGGCCCGGATGGCCGCATCGCCCTCAATGTCCGCGGCAGCGACTTCAACTCGGTCACGCGGCTGACGGCCACCAACTTCGAAACGGCGGCCGACACGGCCAGCGACTTGGGCGGCATCGAGGTGTCGCGCTCCCGTCCCGTCATCACCATCGGACTGAGCACCATCACCTACAACCCGGATGCTGTCGCCATTATCAGTGCTGCCGGCGAGGCCAAAGCCGATGTGGTGAGGCTCGCGTTGGAGGAGACCCCCTGCAACCGCTATCCGGCCTCCGTGCTCTCCAAATTGCCCAACGCGCGGTTCTACCTCACCCAGGGCGCCGCTTCCAAACTGAAAGATTCGGTGCACCGCTATTATACCACCGGCGGATGGAATCAGGAGAAGTCCGACCGCGCCGTCATCGACCTTTGCCGCAATATCGACAAGTTCAGCGACAAACTCGTGATGGATGACCTCCGCAACGACACGTTCTGCCGGTTGATTCCCGACCTCGGGGAGCAGACCGTCCAGCGGAGCATCGACTCCATCACGGCCAAGATCGAGCAGGGCATGGCGCCGGTGCACGGGAAGGTCATCTACAACACCGCGCCGCACCATGACGACATCCTGCTCGGTATGTTGCCTTATATCAACCACATCGCCAGCGACCCGTCCAACGAGCTGCATTTCTCCATCATGACCTCCGGATTCAACGCCGTCACGAACCGTTTTCTCATCCAGCATCTGGAGAACACGCTCAATCTTCTGCGTGAGAATCTGATACAGATGGTGAATTACGACAACTTCTTCACCGAGGGGTATAAAATCAAGAGAGAGAAGGATGTTTACCATTCGTTGATCAAGATTGCCTCGCAGCAACGGTCTGAGTTCCTTCGCGGTTTCGCCCACCGGCTTGTGCGCGACATTGTGGAAATCTGGCAGGTGGATTCCGTCCAGGCGCTCAAAGAGCAGATTGTGAACATCATCGAGTTCACCAAGGGCTGTTATGACGGGCAGAAGATGCCTGCCGACATTCAGAAGCTCAAGGGGATGATTCGCGAGTTCGAGGAGGAGTTGGTGTGGGCGCACTACGGCTTCATGGAAGATCGCGTGCACCATCTGCGCCTGGGCTTCTACAAGGGCGACCTCTTCACCGAGAATCCCGACCGCAACCGCGACGTGATGCCGATTTTGGAGGAGTTGCGCACCATACAGCCTGACATCATCACGTTGGCATTCGATCCCGAGGGCAGCGGTCCCGACACGCACTTCAAGGTGTTGCGGGCGGTGGCCGACGCGGTACGGCTGTGGCGTGAGGAGCGCGATCTCACTTCGTTGAAAATCTGGGGCTACCGCAATGTCTGGTATCGCTACCACCCGTCGGAGGTTTCGCATATTGTGCCGGTATCCCTCAATGACATCAGCACCTTCAACGAAGCCTTCGCCAACTGTTACCTCAGCCAGGTCGATGCCTCGTTCCCGAGCTACAAACTCGATGGCAAGTTCAGCACTTTGGCGCAGAGCATCTGGGTCGAGCAACTCAAGACCGTTCAGCTGCTGCTCGGGAAACCCTTCTTCTACCAGAATCCCAATCCCGTGTTGCGAGCCACCCACGGTCTCGTCTTCCTCAAGGAGATGACCGCCGAAGAGTTCCTCGCGCACGCCGACGAGCTGGAGAAGTCCGTGGTGGGGTGATGAGGCGTTTTTGCGGCGATGCATATCGAAACTTTTACGGTCATACTTCACCGTATCAAAAAATGTGTATCTTTGCCCCTTGAAATTTTTTCGGTTACAAATTAAAAATCAGTCAATATGAGCAAATTAGTATCAATCGAAGACGCGGTAGCGCATGTGAAAGACGGAATGACCCTGATGATCGGCGGTTTCTTGGGCGCCGGCACGGGTGTGAAGATGGTGGAAGCCATTGCCAACAAGGGGGTTAAGGACTTGACCCTCATCTGCAACGACACGGCCTATCCCAACAAGGCCATCGGAATGCTGATTTCCAACAAGCAGGTAAAGAAGCTCTACGCCTCCCATATCGGCACCAACGCCGACACCATCCAGCAGTTCAACGAGAAGACGCTGGAGATCGAATTCTGTCCGCAAGGCACGCTGGCCGAACGCATCCGTTGCGGCGGCGCTGGTCTCGGCGGTGTCCTCACCCAGACCGGCCTCGGCACCGTGGTCGAGAACGGCAAGCGCAAAATCGAGGTTGACGGCAAGGAGTACCTCCTCGAGCTTCCTCTCCACGCCGACGTCGCCATCATCGGCGCCAGCATCTGCGACGAGATGGGCAACGCCATCTACAAAGGCACTACCCAGAACTTCAACCCCATGATGGCTGCCGCTGCTGACACCGTCATCCTGGAAACGAAGGAACTCGTCCCCACCGGCTCCATCCCGATGGAACAGATCCACACCCCGGGAATCTATGTCGATTACATCGTGAAATAACGATGGCTGGTCGTTGTAGAGATGCGATGCGTTGCGTCTCTGCGGACCGAATACATCATCGCGTGATTCTCACCTCGATGAAACATATTCTTCCGATTATTATTGTCCTCACGATATTCCGTTCGGGTTTGCTCGCGCAGAGCAGCCCGAACGGTTTTGATATGATGTTCGACAAAAAAGCCAAGGAGGTCAGCATTGTCACGTGCGCGGAGAACGGCTTCTGTGTCGTCACGGAGTCGAAGAGCCGGAAGATGCATCAGCTTGCCTTCGTCCATGCCGACACGAATATGCGGCAGGAGTGGGACACCGTGCTGGATGTTCCCCACGACCTGCAGGTGACTCGCGCTTTTCACGAGGACGGCACATTGGTGGTTCTCGGTCGGCATTTCCAGGGCACGCGCATCACCGACAGGATGTCCGTATTTCTTTACCACACGGCTGCACACCAATTCGAAATTCGCGAGATTCAGGCTTTGCCGATGGATGCCTCGTTAGCCAATTGGCACTATCATCAAGGGAATCTCCTCTTTTCCACGAAAGCGAAACTTTCTGACTGTGTCTGGTTTTTGCCCGCTGGCATCAATGAACCGTTCCCGTTCACTTTCACGCGTGAGAATCCCGGTCGGGTGCTCTCGTTGGATGTGGATACCGCAAACGGGCGGGCGGTGCTCGTGTTCGCCTCAGGTATCCGCACGATGTACTTCGAGACGGACTTCCACGGGAAATCCTCTTTCGCCAACATCATCGGGGAACCGGCCACGCAGGCGCAGTGGATTCCGGTCAATCGGAACCATTCCTTGCTGATGCTTTACTTCCACGACGATGAAAACTTCGAGATGCATCCGGTCAATATCTTGAATCACAAGGTGATGCCGTCCGACACGATTTTCTGTGCCGACATTGACGTTCCGAAAATAGATCCGTTTGGAACAAAGGCCAAGAAGATGATTATCGTGACGCCGTTCAGCTATGTTTCGTTCTATCCGACCTATGCCGGATGCACAGGCGATGAAATCTACTGTGTCACGGAACTCTATGTCCCCGAATACAGCAACTATTTCAATGGCTGGTATGTGGAGCCGCGTTTCGACGGCTACCGTTACGAGCGTGCCGACGTCCACTTTTTCGACACCAACGGCATTTTCTTGACCAACGTCACATACCCTTACGGTGAAGACATATCCCTTCGCTCATCCATCTATAAAGTGCTGAATGTGCGCAACTTGCCGAACGGTGATGTTTTGCTTTACCATTTTGATCCCCAGGGATTGTCAACAATGTTACTGGATTCCGTTTGCAAGCTCAAAAATCCCGTCAGCGTGGCGGAGTTTTCGATGTTTCGCCAAACTGACGGGAAAAGTTACAAAATCGTTCCGAGTGCGATGCAACCCTGGTATGGCAACCGTTTTCTGCTCATCGCTTACCGCATGAAACCTGGCTCGCAGCGCAAGGCCGGGCTGGTGGCGCGGAAGATGGAGTACAATTAGTTTATTTGTCCAACTCCGCTACAATCGCCTGCTCCACATTGGTCATGCTGTAGCCGGAAGCGAAACGATCCACCACCTCGCCGTTTCGGTTGATGAGGAACTTGGTGAAATTCCATTGGATTTTGCCGGGCTTCTTGCTCTTCAGCCACGTGTAGAGCGGCGACTCGTTGGCGCCGTTCACATCGATTTTGGCGAACTGCGGGAAGGTGATATGGTAGGTGCCCGTGCAGAAGTTATGGATGTCATCGTAGTCGCCAGGCGCTTGGCTGCCGAACTGGTTGCAGGGGAAGTCGAGGATCACGAAACCGCGGTCCTGATAGGTCTCGTACCACTGTTCGAGCTGGGTGTATTGCGGGGTGTAGCCGCATTGCGTGGCCGTGTTCACCACTAAGAGCACCTTGCCGCGATACTGGGCGAGCGAGACGCTGTCGCCGTTGCCGTCCAGCACGGAGAATTGGTAGATGTCGTCCTTGGGCTCCACCACCGTGGTATCCTCGCTCGGAGCGGGCGGTTCGGGTTCGATAGGATCGGGTTTGGTGCAAGCACCGAACAGTGCCAGCACCAATGTCATAATCGTCAGAATTCTAAGCTGTTTCATTATTCTTTGGGTTAAATTTGAAAGCGCGAAAATACATTTTTTAATGGATAATGGAGAATGTGTGTGCCGTTTTCGTTATTTTTTCGTTAGGCTTGGATCATGTTCATGAACTCCTCTTCCGATACAATCGGAATTCCTAACGCCTCGGCCTTTTTGCGCTTCTCGGGTCCCATCTTTTCGCCGGCGAGGACAAAGGAGGTGTTCTTCGAGATGGAGGAGACGTTTTTGCCGCCGTGCTTCTCCACGAGCTCCTTGATGGTGTCGCGAGGGATGCTGAAGACACCGCTCACGACGATGCTCTTCCCCGCAAGGGCTTGTGACACGGGTTGGTTCTGGCTTTTGTCGAGCTCGAACTGGAGTCCGGCCTCGCGCAGACGCATGAGGATTTCAAGGTTTTCGGTGTTGTTGAAGTAGTCGATGATGCTGTCGGCGACGCGCTCGCCCACATCCTCCACCGTCATCAGCTCCTCTTTCGGGGCGTTGGCGATCGCATCCATCGTTTCGAAGTGGCGGGCGAGCTTCTTGGCGGTCACTTCGCCCACAAAGCGGATGCCCAAGGCGAACACCACCCGTTCGAAAGGCACCTGCTTCGATGCCTCGATGCCCGACAGGATGTTCTGCACGGTCTTTTCGCGGAAGGAAAGCGTCTTCGTTTTGCCGTCCGCATCTTCGATAACCTTCTCCAAACCGAGAAGTTGCTCGTAGGTGAGGCTGTAGAGGTCGGCGATATTGTTCACCAGTCCGTTGGCGTAGAGCATGTCGATCTTGCCTTCGCCGAGGGAGTCGATGTTCATGGCCTTGCGGGCGATGAAGTGCTCCAACCGGCCCTTGATTTGCGGGGCGCAGTGGTCGGCGTTGGGACAGAAGACGCCCGCCTCGCCCTCGGCCTGCTGCAACGGGGTGCCGCAGACGGGGCAGTGCGTGACGAACGGCACCCGTTGCGCGTCGGGAAGCCGGTTCTCCAAGTCCACACCCACGATTTTGGGAATGATTTCGCCGCCCTTCTCCACAAAGAGACTGTCGCCCTCGCGGATGTCCATCTCCCGCATGAAGTCGCGGTTGTTGAGGGTGGCGCGTTTCACGACGGTGCCCGCCAACGACACAGGGCTGAGATTGGCCACGGGTGTGACGATGCCGGTTCGGCCCACTTGGAAATCAACGCTGAGCAGTTTCGTGGAGACGCGGTCAGCCTTGAACTTGTAGGCGATGGCCCATCTCGGGCTCTTGGCTGTGGCGCCCACCTGCCGCTGCTGGTCGAAATCGTTGACTTTGATGACGACGCCGTCGATGGGGTAGGGCAGCGACTTCCGCTTCTCGTCCCAAGTGTGCAGGAAGTCATAGACTCCTTGCAGGTCGGCGACTTTCTCCATCACATCGGGTTTGCGGAATCCCCACTCATGGAGCTTCATCAGTCGGTCAAAATGATTGTTGGCCGGGAGTTGCTCGCCTAATCCGAAGTACAGCTTGAAGTCAAGACCTCGTTTGGCGACCTCGGAGGAGTCCTGCAGTTTGAGGCTGCCGGAGGCGGCGTTGCGCGGGTTGGCGAAGGGAGCTTCCCCGATCTCCTCGCGCTCGGCGTTCAGCTGTTCGAAGCTGCTGAACGGCATGATGATTTCGCCGCGCACCTCGATGAGCGGCGGGAAGTCGCCCTGCAGCTTCAAGGGGATGGTGCGGATGGTGCGCACATTGGCGGTCACCACGTCGCCCCGTGTGCCGTCGCCGCGGGTCACGGCGCGGACGAGTGTGCCGTTCTCGTAGATCAAGCTGATGGCCACACCGTCGTATTTGAGCTCGCAGACGTAGGTCGGGGGTGTGGCGAGCAGTTCGCGCACACGACGGTCGAACTCGGTGAGATCCTCTGCCGAGTAGGTGTTGCCCAACGACTGCATGGGGTAAAGGTGTGCCGCGCTTTCGAAATGCTTGGTCACCTCGCCGCCCACGCGCTGCGTGGGACTGTCGGGGCGTCGCAATTCGGGGTACGCGGCCTCAAGGTCAATGAGTTGCTGCAGCAGCTGGTCGAAATCGTAATCCGAAATCGTCGGGTTGTCCAGCATATAATACTGGTAGTTGTGCCGGTTGATTTCCTGGATAAGCCGGTCAACGCGTTCCTGCGGGGTGGGGGTGTGCTCTTCCATCAGTCTGAAATTTGGCGGCAAAGATAATCTTTTTAGGCAACAGCCGACAGACCAGAAGCTGTTATGAGAACACAATGATGCGCAGTTCCTCTTTGCCGGGTTTGTAGATGGCCTGTTTGGCGCGGGCCACGCATTGTTGTTGGATGTTCCGGTTGGTGATGGTGGTCTTGTGTTTGGAGTTGTTGATGACGCGCGCGTCGATGACATGGCCGTCGGCGGCGATGTGCACCTCCACGCAGACTTGTCCTTCCTCGTTGACGGTGGCGTCAATGTTGTTGATCATCCCGCGATGGCCGGTGCCGTAGCCGACTCCGCCGCCGCTGCCAGCGCCTTCGCCGGGACCGAGGCCGCTGCCTGTGCCGCTGCCTATACCGGAGCCGGAACCTCCGCCGCTACCGCTACCGCCGCGTCCGTGGTACATCGATGACTGGTCGGGTTTCGGCTGTGCGGGAACGGTCTGGGTCTGCTGGTTCGTGGATGTCCGATTTGAGTGGCTCACTGCGGGAGCGTCCTGCGCGTTCTGGGTGGCGTAGTTCTGTCCGGCCGAAGGTTTCGGGTTGGAGGCCACCTGAGGGGTACCGCCACCACCGCCGCCGCCCATAGGCGAGATGTCCACATAGACCATCTGTTTTGGCGGAGGCGGGGGGATTTGCGTCTTCAGACTGCAAGCCAGAAGCAAAATCAACAGCAACGACATGATGCCGATTGTCGTGCACCATGCAATCACGTTGTCTTTCCTATTCTCGTTAGTTTTGATCATTTGGCTTCTGTGGCAAGTACCATTTTATATCGCTCTTCCTCGGGGAAGTTCTCGTTCAATTCGTTGAGTACATCCATCAGCGCGACGACGTTCTCGATCGGGACGCTCTTGTCGGCGCGGAGGATGATGTTTTTCTGGGTGGAGGCATCCTTCTCGACGGCGCCCATCAGTACGGGAAGCAGTTCCTCGTACGGGGTGGGTTGCGCGGCGGTGCCTTCGGGGTTCACATAGTAGTTGAGATCCGCGTCGATATAGACCTCCAACTGCCTGTTCGAGAGCTGCTTCTCCGCGGTGCTCTTCGGCAGGACGAGGTTGATCGCGTTGGGCGATATCATCGTCGAGGTGAGCATGAAGAAGATCAGCAGCAGGAACACCAGGTCGGACATGGAGGTCGCGCTGAACGTCGGGTCAATGCGGTTTTGCATCTTGATAGCCATGGCAGCGGGGGCTTAAGCGTTCTCGTGAAGCAGATCCATGAACTCGGTGGTGCGTACCTCCAACATATAGACCACGTTGGAGATTCTGGATATCAAGATGTTGTGGAGCACCAAGGCGATGATGCCGACGACCAAGCCGCCCACAGTGGTGATCATGGCGGTGTAGATGCCGGACGACAGAGTGCCGATGTTGAAGTTGTTGGGATCGGCGGCCATGTTATGAAATGCGCCCACCATACCGACAACGGTTCCCAAGAAGCCCATCATCGGGGCGACGGCGGCGATGGTGGCCAAGGCAGAGACGCCCTTCTCCAATCGGGCCACCTCTAAGTTGCCTTCGTTCTCGATAGCCGTACGGATGTCGTCCAGCGGACGGCCGAGGCGGGAGAGTCCTTTGTCGATCATGCGGGCCGTGGGGTTGTTCGTGCTGCGGCACAGCGCGACGGCGGAATCCAACTTGCCGTCGTGGATGAAGTCGCGGATGTTGTTCATGAAGTTGCCGTCCTCCTGCGACGCGCGGGTCACCACCAGCCATTTCTTCACAAAGAAATAGATGGCAAAGGCCAACATCAGGATCAACGGGATGATGATCCAAAGGCTGTTCACTGCGAACACCAATTTGAAGTAGGAGGTCTCCTCAATATGCGGCTCAACGGCGGTGCCCACCGCCATCGAATCGTTCACTGCCGCCAATAAAACTGTCATCAGATTCATATTCGAAAATTTTAGGCAAAAATACGTTCTTATTTGCTTACTATTTTATCTTCGCGAGAATTTTTCCAACATAGAGATGTTTATATAAAACCAACATTGGGGTGTTTATATAAAACCATTGCCAATAACGGGCGTTTCCTTTAAATATTGTATTTTTGTTCCTTGAAATTTCCATACTAATATCTCTGTTTCTAATAATCTATAACCCCTAACCTTAAACCATAACCCTTAAACCATAACCCTTAAACCATAACCCTTAACCCTAAAGACAGTGGCAAAGAAATCCAATACCTCGAATATGAAGAAGTTCGCCGATTCGCAGGGCGGCTCCTCCAAGAAATCCACCCGCAAGGCGTCGTCATCCTCGAAGAAACCCCGCTCTTCGTCCGGTTTCTCCCTTTGGAAATTCCTTGCTGGAGACAAGATGATTGTCTTCTACGGTGTGATGCTCATCCTGTTCGCCGCGCTGCTCTTCCTCTCCATTTTCTCGTTTTACTTCAACGCTCACGAAAACGTCTCCTACATTGTGAGCGACCGCGCCCAGGAGGCTCCTAATCTTGCCAAGGGAGTCGGCGCCGCGCTCTCCTATTTCTTCATCCAGTTTTTCTTTGGCGTGGCTTCGGTCGGCTTCCCCTTCCTTATATTATTATACGGAATCCGGCTGGTCTCCCGCAAATCGCCGCTGCCGCTCGGGCTCACCACATTCGCGACCATCATGACCATGGCATGGGTCTCCATCACCCTCGGCCTCTTCGCCTTCGGCACCGACAAATCCTTCCTCGGCGGACAGTTCGGCAACTTCATTGCGCAGTTCCTCATCGAACACGTCGGTTGGGCGTTTACCATCCTCATCGATATCGCGCTGCTTTTCTTGATCCTCGTCTTCTGCTACGACGTCTCCTTCGCAGGTCTCTTCAGTGGCATTCAACAATGGGCTGTTAGCAAACGCGAACAACGTGCTGAGAGAAAGCACGGTAAAGCTATGCAAACGGTTGCCGTGCCCCGCTTCCAACGCGAAGACCTTCCCGATATGTACACCACCAACCACGGTGAGCTCAGCGAGGAGTACGCGCCGAAACGCTACGATTTGGTGGACAATAAAGAACCCGAGGAACTGCATGTTGGCGGCGAGGACATTCTCACCCCGGATGATGTTTTCCCCGATGACGAGCCTGAAACCCCTTCCGAGGACATCCCGTTCGAGATTCTCAACACCCAGACAACCGATTCTGGCGAAAACCAGATTTCTGACGAAGACAGCGAATGTGATGACGAAGAGGACCTGGATGTTGATGATGCGGAGGAAGAACCTCATCACGCCCTCACCCCCGAGGAGGTTCGCGATCTCGAACCCTACGACCCCACGAAAGAGTTGTCGCATTTCGAGTTCCCGCCCGTGGAGTTGCTGAAGGATTATCCTTTCACGGCTTCCACCGAGGAACTCATTAAAAAAGAGCTGCTCGAGAACAAAATGAGTATTGAGAAGACGCTGCTCAGCTTCGGCATCGCCATCAAGAGCATCTCGGCGGTGGTCGGCCCAACGGTGACGCTGTACGAGATTGTGCCGAAAGAGGGCGTGCGCATTAGCAAAATCAAGAACTTGGAAGATGATATCGCACTGAGTTTGGCCGCGTTGGGTATTCGTATCATCGCGCCGATCCCGGGACGCGGCACCATCGGTATCGAGGTGCCGAACAAGAACCCCAACATCGTCTCCATGCGCGAGATCATCACTTCCGAGAAGTTCAAGAAGAACAACTACGCGCTGCCAATCGGACTCGGCAAGACCATCAACAACGAGTCGTTCGTGGTGGATTTGGCGAAGATGCCGCACCTGCTCGTCGCCGGCGCCACCGGTCAGGGTAAATCCGTCGGCCTCAACGCCATCATCACCTCGCTGCTCTATACCAAACATCCTTGCGAGATGAAATTCGTGCTGGTCGATCCCAAGAAGGTCGAGTTCACACTCTATTCTGCCATCGAGAATTACTACCTCGCCAAGCTGCCCGACAACGGCGACGCTATCATCACCGACACTAAGAAGGTGGTGCGCACGCTCAACTCCCTCTGTGTGGAGATGGACAACCGTTATGACCTGCTGAAACAGGCCAAGATGCGCAACATCAAGGAATACAATGCAAAATTCTGTGCTCGCGAGCTCTCCCCGGCTTTCGGACACCGCTATATGCCCTACATCGTGGTCGTTATCGATGAGTTCGGTGACCTGATCATGACGGCTGGCCGCGAAGTGGAACAACCACTTGCCCGTCTTGCTCAGCTGGCCCGCGCCATCGGCATCCATTTGGTCATCGCCACGCAGCGCCCGTCGGTGAACATCATCACTGGCAGCATCAAGGCCAACTTCCCCGCGCGTATCGCCTTCCGTGTGCAATCGGGCGTCGATTCCAAGACAATTTTGGATGCCACGGGCGCCAACCAACTTATCGGCAAGGGCGACATGCTGATTTCCACGGGCAGCGACGTGGTTCGTCTGCAATGCGCGTTTGTCGATACGCCCGAAGTGGAGAAGATTGCGGAGTTCATCGAGAGTCAGTCGCAGGAGAGACCTCTGCTTGAGCCTTACGAACTACCCGATGTGCCCGAACCGGGCGAGGAGGGCAGCAGCCGCGGCGAAGAGTCGATGAATCCCAACGAGTTGGATCCCATGCTCATTGACGCCGCCACGCTGATTGTGCAGACGCAGCAGGGTTCCACATCGTCGATCCAACGCAAACTGAGTCTCGGCTACAACCGCGCCGGCCGTATTATGGACCAGCTCGAGGACCTCAAAATCGTCGGTCCCGGCAGCGGCAGCAAACCCCGCCAAGTCCTCATCAAAACCGAGGCGGAGCTGCGCCAGCATCTTGCAGATTTACAGTTATTATGAGACTCGACAAATACCTTACCGACAACAACTTCTTCCCCTCTCGGGAGAAAGCGCAGACCGCCATCAAGCACGAGACGGTGATGGTGGACGGGCGCGTCGTGACGAAAGCCTCCATGGACATCACGGACACGATGCACGTGGAGGTCATAGACCTCTTCAACAAGTATGTGAGTATGGGTGGACTGAAGTTGGAGAAGGCGGTCAAGGATTTCGCGCTCGACTTTGCAGGGGCGTCGGTGTTGGACATCGGCTCCTCAACCGGTGGCTTCACGGACTGTGCCCTGCAGCACGGGGCCTCCCACGTGACCGCCGTGGATGTGGGCACCGAGCAGTTGGTGGAGTCGTTGCGTGACGACCCGTGTGTGACCTCCATCGAGAACCGGGATTTCCGGGAACTCACCCCGGAAGAGGTGCATCATCAACAGTTCGACTTTATCGTGTCGGATGTGTCGTTCATTTCGCTGACCTACATCATCCCCTATGTGGATCCGTTTCTGAAACCCGACGGCAGGATGGTCTTCCTCATCAAGCCGCAGTTCGAGGCGGGGCCATCGTTCCTCAACCGCAGCGGTATTGTCACCGACGAAAAGGGTTACAAGACTGCCATCCAGAAAGTGCTGAGTTGCGCCTTGAACCATCATTATTATCTGCATAACCTTGCCATGTCCACTCTTTTCGAGAAACACAAAAACGTGGAGTTTCTGGCGCTTTTTAGCCGCGTGCCTACCCGCTATGAGCCGGATTACAATGCTTTGTTCCAAGAGGTCAAGGCTGTGAAGAAAGAGTTGCGATAAGCGTAGGGGTGCAAGGATTTTCGTCTCGCAGATATTAATATTACAGAATTACCTTGATTCGGAATCCCCGCTTCGTGGGCTCCTCGATGATTTTGTGCGACATGGTTCGGATGTCCTCCAGTACTTCGCGACCGAAATCCAAATTGGCCAGCGGGGAGGTGGTAAGACCTTCTATCATGAAATCCAATGTCACCTGCTCGAATTGTTCGATGTAGGAGAGCCGTACGGTAAGGGGGCGGTAGTCGGCCAGCACAATCAATACCATCATGTTGATGATTTGCTGTGCAGGTACGATGATGTCCGCAATGTTGTATTTGTTGCAGAACTGCAGCATCTGAGAGTGCATCTCCACGATGTCGAAGTCAGGACCTTCGATGGTGAACCAGAGTTTGTAGATCTGCTGCACAAAGGCTTTTGTGGCGCTGTGGATGGGATTTTCGAATATTTGTTGCGGGGTGCCGTCTTCGTGAATCTCCCCGTGGTTCATGAAAAAGATGCGCGAGCTCACGTCGCGTGCGAATTTGAGCTTGTGGGTGGCGATGAGCATCGTCATCCCTTCTTGGGCCAGTTGCCGGATGACGGTCTGCACCTCCCCGACCATAGAGGGGTCGAGTGCGGACAACGGTTCATCGAAAAGCATGACATCGGGGTGCATGGCCAGACATCGGGCGATGGCGACGCGCTGCTTCTGTCCGCCTGAGAGGTCTGCGGGCATGGCGGTGCTTTTGCCGTCCATTCCCACTTTGTGCAGGAACAGCATGGCTTCGCGCTCGGCTTCGGCCCGTTCTACGCCTTTCAGCTTCATAGGTCCCAGGGTGACATTCCCCAACACGTCCAAGTGCTCGAACAAGTTGAAGTTTTGGAACACCATGCCCATCCGTTGGCGAAGCAAGTTGATGGGATAGCCTTTGGCGGCGATGTTTTCCCCTTCAAACAGGATTTCGCCGGTGGTGGGCGGAGTCATCAAGTTGATGGTTCGCAATAAGGTGCTTTTGCCGCATCCCGAGGGCCCGATGACGCCCACCACTTCGCCTTTGTGAATCTCGCAGTTGACATCCTTCAGCACGTCAAGATGGCTGCCGTCAGGGTTTACGAATGTTTTGGAAAGGTGTCTGATGCTGATCATAACGATTGTTGTATGGCGATTTTGAAGATGAAATCCAGGAATTTGCCCATCAACCAGGCGAGCAGAAAATAGATGATGGTGATGAAAAGGAGAGGGTAGAAGGCCTCAAAGGTGCGTGCACGTATCATGTCGCAGGCGCGGGTGAGGTCCTGGATGGCGACATAGCCCACCACAGAGGTGTTCTTGATGAGTGCGACGGCCTCGCCCTTGAACTGGGGCAGGGCGCGCTGAAGGGCCTGTGGGCCTGTGATGTAGCGAAAGATCTGGACGCGGGTGAACCCCATGGCCTCGCCAGCCTCGTACTGTTGGACCCCCACCGCCTGGATGGCGTTGTCCATCGTGGTGGCAAAGGAGGATGCGAAGACCAATGTGAAAGCCACCACGGCGACGGAAACGCCGCTGGCCCCGACCATCACAATGTAGGCGAGAATCATTAGCAGCACAACCATGGGAATGCCCCTGAAAAAGCTGGCGTATGTCATGGCAGTCATTTTGGCCCAGCGCCGTTTGCTTCTCCGCATCGACAGCAGCCCGGTACCGAGAATGCCGCCGAAGAGCATCGACAGCAGGGTGATTTCCAGCGTAACCTTGAGGCCACGCGCCAAGAAGACCCAGCGGTTCTCCACCAACAGGTTGTTTTCAACGGAGCCCTTGATGTCGGAAATCACGGGTGTGCCGCCCGGCGTTTTCTGCGACAGGTCACGGACGAAGAAACCTCCGCGGTTGTAGAAGTATACGTCAGTGAGCGCCAGTTTCTTTTGGCGTTCCTCGGTTTTGAAGAGAAGGCCGCCTGCCATGTCGATTTTCCCCGCTTTCAGTGCGGGTACAAGCGCGGCTAAGTCAAAAAGTCGGTATTGTACGGGGCGGCCGATGTATTCCCCGAAAAGATTGAGTATCTCGATTTCAAAGCCATACCATTTGTCTCCGATCATGTAGGAAATGGGGGCAGTCGAGTAGGAGGTGCCCACGACCAAGGGCTCTCCGGGGAGCGAGTCGCTGGTTTCGGGCATGGTTATGCTCGTGTAGTCGGTGGCGGACCGCCATTTTTCGGTGATGGTCGCCAGCTCGCCAGAGGACTTAATCCGCGCGAGGAACTCGTTGAACTTGTTCACCAGGTCCTGCTCCGACTTGCGGCAGGCGAAGGCGCACGGATAATTTTCCTCCGTCACGAATGCAAGTTTCATGCCGTTCTGCCGCAGCACCGTGTCAGGAAAACAATCTTCGTCGTACAGGATGGCATCGATACGGCCTTTTCGGAGCGAGGCGATAAGGTCGGAGAGTGAGGGCTGGCGCACGACTTGGAAATCCTTCCGTCCCGCGAAGTCGATTTCAAAGCTGCTGCCCGTCAATGTGCCTACCACTTTGCCTTTCAAATCCTCGATGGAGGTGATTTCCTCTTCCGCGGGTTTCTGTTTCGTCTGTTTGTTGCAGGCGACGAGGCAGAGGGCGATAATCAATAAAAGGTATATCCGTTTCATGCCAGCAGTGTCTGGTTAATAAGATGTTTCCGTCTCGCCAAACGTTTTGTTCAGCAGTAGGATGAATTCTTGATAGGGGAGGGTGTCGGACAAATCGGACAGGACCTCGGCGAGAAGACGGTAATACCAGGCGATGTCTTTTTTCCCGTTCGGGGCCTTGAAGCGCTGCCAAAGCCTGTCGCCGGTCAGTCTGTAGTCCGCCGCGATGGTGCGGAGGTTGGAGAGCTTGTCGCCGAGAGCCACGGTCTTGCAGTCTCGGTCGGCGGAGGCCAGCTGGTCAACCTGCGCCTGCTTTCGATCGCGCCATGAGGCACTTTTGGGGAGCGGACAGGTTTCGAATTGCACAAGCCGGGCCACCCGTTCGCCAAACTGTTCGCGGATTTGTCCGAGTGTTACCCCTGTGTCTTCCACGGTGTCGTGCAAGACGGCGGCGGCCATCATCTCGGGGTCGGGAGTGAGTGAGGCAACGATGGTGGCGGCTTCCATAGGATGGAGAATGTAAGGGTACCCTTTGCCCTTCCGTTCTCTCCCGCGATGGGCGTCAATTGCGAATTTCACTGCCCGGTCGAATAGATCTGTGGAGAATGTGGTCATAATGTCGGTTTCAAATTTCAACTTTCAGGCTTCAGGTCATTCGTGAACTGATACCTAAATTATATTAATTCGCTGTGCCTGTTCATAGATTCGTTTTGCGCGTTGGGCGTTGTAGGCGTTTTCACCGTATAGGGCGTCGAATAGGAGCACCAACCCGGCTTCCCCGAATCCTTTCTTCAGGATATAGACGATGCAGAGGTTCTGGAGCGCCACTGACTTGGCCAATATGTCGAGGCCGGTGCCTGCGAGCTGGATGAGGGCGAGCTGGAAGGCGCTCTCGCCATATTCGTTGCGCATGCGCACGATGTCGCCGATGGTCTTCATGTCTAACTGCCGCAACACGCTGTAGTATGGCATGAGGCTGTCCTCATGGACCTCGGCCTGGTTGATGGCGGCTATCTTGTCGGTGAGCCGCTTGAACGGATCCACCGCAAGGAAACTGCGAAAAGTGTCGCCGTTGAGCGGAACCTCGTCGAAGTTGCCCGATGCCACTAACGACTGTACCTTGCGGCGGTAGGCGTTGATCTCCTTGCGGATGTGGCTGAACTGCTCGTCGGCCAGCTCCAACATGCCGGCCAGTCTGCTCATGTTCCGCTGATACTCCACAGGGACTTCCACATCGCTCTTGTAGCCCATGTCGTGGTACATGTTGGCCCAGACGTGCTGCAGGGCGCTGCGCATCTGGAGCTCGAAACGGATTTGGTTCAGCTCCGGCATCTCAGGGTCATGATACGACGTTTTGGGAATGCGGCAGATGTAGTGCAGCGACATGTAGCCGAAACGGTCGGTCTCCAGCATCTTGCGCTTATCTACCGAGTTGTCCCAGTCAACTTCGAACAGTTGTTCGGCGAGGGCGGAAATGACATCCACCTCGTCGTTGAAGTAGGTGATGACACGTACCCCGACGATGTCAGTGATATCGTCCAAAGTACGGTATTTGTGGCCTTTCAGCTCCAGCTTCCCGGTGAGACTCTTCTCCGTTTTGACGCGCCCCTCGACGCCAGACAAACCGATGTTGTTCCCGGACAGCCGGTCGCGCAGCTGTTTCAGGACAACCTCCTTAAGCTTCCTGAAAACCGGGAGCTTCTCGCGATATTCGTCGAGAATCATCTCGCAATGCAAATCAAGTTTCATGTTCAAAGTTCAAGGTTCAAGGTTTGAAGTTCAGAGGGGGCAGTCTCAGAGGCAGGGCCTTGGGCAGGATTTTGATGTCGAAGCGGGAGCCGGGAAGCAGTTCGCCGTCGAGGTAAACATCGATGAGGTCGTTGCTGATGACAGTCACTTCTTTGGCCTGCCGGTATAGGATTTTGCCCTTCCCGATTCTGCTGCCGATGTGTTCGCCCCTTCGGTAGATAGGAATCAGCAGCAGGAGTCGTAAAAGGCTCATGGCGCGGAAGTAGCACACCTCGATGAGTCCGTCGTCAAGTTTCGCGTCCGGTGCACAATTGAACTCGCCGCCCACGCGCCGGCCGTTTGCAAGGGTGCAGAGTACCATGAGGCCGCGTGCTATGCGTTCGCCGTCCACCATCACCTTGATGCGGTTATAACGAGCCGTCAGCAGTGCGTTCACCACACCGCGAGTGAAAGCCTTGTGGACCGGACATCCCTGCGCCATCAGTTCGTTTGCCCGCGACGCCACCTTCGAGTTGAAACCGAAGTTTCCTACGTTGACGCAGTAGCTGTCGTTTACCTGCATGATATCGATGGGGCTTGCCTGTCCTGCCAGCATGGCTTCCACGCTCCGGAAGTCGCGGCCGGGATAGTTGACCAGAAAGTCCCCTGTCTTGCCACCGATGGCGATGATGGCCATTTGCTTTTCCTGAAACCCGACCAAGCCGGAGGCCACCTCATTGATGATGCCGAGGCCGCCGCAGGCAACGAAACATACCTTCTCCTGCGGGTGCAGGTCGCAATAGACGCGCACGTATCGCGTGGCGTCTCCCACCCCTAAGGTGGTATAGATGTCGTAGGGATGCGCGTGCTGCTTCAACTGCTCGTACAGCTCCTTGTATTGTGGCAGCTTGTCCGCCCGACCGTTGATGATATAGATGTACTTCATTGCCGTCGCTGGTTACTTGTTACTTGTGATTGGTGACTTGTGATTTGTGATTGGTGACTTGTGACTTGTGACTTGTGATTTGTGATTGGTGATTTGATCATCAATGTATGCATCACCATTCACCATTCACCATACACTATTCACTATTCACTATTCACTACTCACCATTCACTATTCACTAAACAATCGTGATGATATTCGAGAAGCCGGTGATGTCAAAAACCTCTTTCACCTGCGGGTTCATGTTGCGCATCACCATTTTGCCGCCATGCTGCATGACACTTTTCTGCAGCATGAGGAAAATGCGGAGGCCTTGTGACGATGTGTAGGACATCTCCGTGCAGTCGATGTCGATGTCCGGATTCTCCTCCTCCATCAACTGAGCCATATCTTGTTGGAACTGGTCGGCATTGGTGGTGTCAATCCGTCCGTTCAATACGACCAATGTCTTGTTATCTTGCTTGTTTATCGTTATTTCCATTTTAAATTGGGGGTTAAGGGTTTAGGTTTAAGGTGTGATTGAAAGGACTGTCTGCTAATCACTGACTTTTTTTGTCATTGTGAGTATGTTGTTGCCGTCCTCGTAGCGGTAGTCGATGCTGTCCATCATCTTCTTGCAGAGATAGATGCCGAGTCCGCCGATATTGCGGTCTTCGGCGGAGAGGGTCACATCGGGGTCGTCCTTTTCAAGCGGGTTGAAGGGCACGCCGGCGTCGCGCAGCTCGATGGTGAGGATCAGGGAGTCCTTGTCGAGGCTTGTGCCCGCCTCCAACCACCCGATGCCGCCGTCGTAGGCGTAGCGCACCACGTTCTCGACTGCCTCTTCGATGGAAAGTCGCAGCTTGAATTTCAGCACGTCATTGTCCGGTATGTCGGGCGAGGACATAAGATACTCTATGATCTCGCTGCTTTTGTCTCTAATTGGGTTGAAACGTTTTTTCATACTATATTACTTCGTGTTGATTACTTCGTGTTGCACGGTTATGCTCATGATGGTGATGTCGTCGTTTTGCGGGTTGCCGTCGGAGAAGGTCTGCACGGATTCGTGGAGACTTTCGACCACTGATTTTTCGTCGGCGTCGCCCGGAATATTCCGCACCAAGTCCATGAGCCGGTCGTTGCCGTAGAGTTCTTTGGCGGCGTTCTCGGCCTCGTTGACGCCGTCGGTGTAGGCTATGAGGCGGGTGCCGGGTTCAAGATCGACGCTCTCGGCCTCGTAGGGGAAGTCCTCGATGAGTCCGACGGCGAGGTTGGCTTTGGCCTTGAGGAAGTAGGGTTCGCCGGCGGGCGGGACGACGATCAAGGGGTTGTGGCCGGCGTTGCAGTAGTCCATCCGGCCTGTCTTGAGGTCGATGCGGCCGACAAAAAGGGTCACGAACATGTTGTTGCTGTTAGTGTCGCTGACGCTGTTGTTGATACGGCTGACCGTTTCGGACATGTGCAGCCCCAACCCGGCCACGAAGCGGAGAGTGGCTCTGGTGATGGCCATCATCAGCGAGGCCGGTACTCCCTTGCCCGACACATCGCCGATGGCGAAGTACAGCTGGTCGCCCTTGAGCGTGAAGTCGTACAGGTCGCCGCCCACCTCCTTGGCGGGAATCAGCAGGGCGTGGAGATTCCGGGGGAAGTCGGTGCGCAGCATCCCCATCTGGATGTTGCGCGCCACGTTGAGCTCCGACTCCATGCGCTCGTTCGCCGAGGTGGTTGTCTTCAGCTGCTCGATATAGTCGGCGATGGAGTTCTGCATGTATATGAAGCTGTCGTGCAGGCGCAGCATCTCGTCCTGGCTGGTGATCTCGGGCAGCTTGGCCTTGAAGTTGCCTTTGGCCATGTTCAGCGCGGAAACGGACAATTCGGTGATGGGGCGCGTCATGCGGCGGATCACGCGGCGGCAGACGAAGAAGAGAACCACCAGCCCTATGATGCCGATGACCAACAGGTTGATATGCATTTGAGAGGAGCGGCGAAGGACGTCGCGGTAAGGACATAAGATACTGATTTTCCATCCGTTGTGCAGAGGCCCATAGACCACAAACGACACATCGCGGCCTTTGCCCACGCGCCGGCGTATGCTGTCTTTGTTCTGTACCAGGTCTTCCGTCAGCGCATTAAACGATTCGTCTCGCGCGAAACTCTTTTTCAGACGGGCGATCAGGTTGGAGTCCGATTCCTTGATGCCGACGATGTTGTCTTTGTTGAAAATGAGGGTGGTCACCGCGTTCGTGTAGGGCCGCAGCTCCTCCACCTTCTGCTGCATCCAGGCGATGGGCAGGTCGGTGGCGACGACGGCAAAGACGTTGAGGGCGGAATCCACCAGCGGGAAGCAGTAGGTGACGATTTTCACAGCAGGGTTGTATGCGGCGGGGTAGGGGGCTGTCCAGAATCCGTTCTTGCTCCTGACGGCCTCCGGCACCCATTGGGCCGCGATCTCCTCCGTCTGCTGGGCGTCGGGGTGGAATTCGCACCCGGCCGCGCCATCCAGGAAGCTGAACACCGGAGTGCGTTCTGGATGGCAGCTCCCGTCCGGATTGACGAAGATGACGGCACACCCGACAATCAGGTCGTTCAGTTCCACGGTGCGGGAGGCGATTAGCTGCAGCATCTGCGGCCGGTCCATCATGGAGGTCATGTAGGCGCCCACCGTCTGCGTGGCAATCTCCACCTCGTTCAACGGCTTCTCGATGTCGCTGATGGTGCCGTGCAGGATGTACTGCGTGGAGCGCGAGGCCTCGTCGGCGATGATACGGTGTGAAACGACGGCGATGGTCACGAAAGCCACCAAAAAGATGGCCGACACAACCCTGATGATCCTCCAACTCAGTCTGCTCGAAAACGATCTGTTGTTCATTATATCTACTTGTTTTATCCTGCCGCCATTTTGGCGGTGCACTTTATCGGCCACGAAAGAGGCCGCTGTTGTTGATTTTCTCTCCTTTAGATTCAAACCGCAAAGATACGTTTTTTTCGATACGGTGAAAGGAAAGAATCATGTTTTTGCTGTGAAAAAACAATGTGGACGGTTTTATTTTTTTTGTATTTTTGCGGGTTGATTCGTAAGGGGCTGCGAGGCCGCCTGCCTCAACCCGGGATGGTTGCCGAAAGTCCCGTGAACGAAAAGGAAATACAAACGAAAAAGTTAACAATATGGACAAAAATCAAATGAGAGAGATTATCGCCAAAAGAGTGGCCAAGGAACTCAAAGACGGCGATGTGGTGAATTTGGGAATCGGTCTGCCGACCATGGTTCCGAATTATCTTCCTAAAGATGTGAACGTTATCCTGCAATCGGAGAACGGTCTGCTCGGTATGGGCCCCACGCCCGCCGAGGGCCAGGAGGACGACAACCTGGTGAACTCCGGCGGCGGCTACATCACCGCGCAGCCCGGCGCCGTCTCCTTCAGCTCCGCCGACTCTTTCAGCATCATCCGCGGCGGTCACGTCGATGTGACGGTCCTCGGTGCCATGCAGGTGGATGAGCAGGGCGACCTCGCCAACTGGATGATTCCCGGCAAGCTGACTCCCGGTATGGGCGGCGCTATGGACCTCCTCGTGGGCGCCCGCAAGGTGATCCTCGCCATGGAGCACACCCAGAAGGGTAACCCCAAGATTCTGCACAAATGCACCCTCCCGCTGACGGCCAAGGGCCAGGTCAACCTGATCGTCACCGAGATGGGGGTGATGGAAGTCACCGACAAGGGCATCGTCTTGACGGAAATCTATCCTGAGTTCACGGTCGAAGATGTGCAGGCCGCTACGGAAGCCACCCTCATCATCTCCCCGAACCTCAAGAAAATGGAGATTGACTAGTTAGCAGTTAGCAGTTAGTAGTTAGCAATTAGCAGTCCCGGAGGGACAAAACGCACGAAGTGCAAGTAACCCCACACAAGCGAAGCGCGGTGTGGGGATGTGAAAGAAAAAGTTAATAATCAAACAAACGAATAAACTATGGATTTTGGTTTTTCAAAAAGAGAAGAACTCTTCTTACAAATGATCCGCGAGTTTGCGGAGAACGAGGTCAAGCCGCTCGCCGCTGAAGTGGATGAGCAGGAGCGTTTCCCGATGGAGACGGTCGAGAAAATGGCCAAGATAGGCATCATGGGCATCCCCGTGCCGGTGGAATACGGCGGTCAGGGCGGCACCAACCAGATGTATTCGATGGCCGTGGAGGAGCTCTCCCGCGTGTGCGCCACCACCGGTGTCATCGTGTCGGCCCACACCTCGCTGTGCATCAACCCGATACTCGAATACGGAACGGAAGAACAGAAACAGAAATATGTGCCGAAGTTGGCCGCCGGCGAATGGATCGGCGCTTTCGGCCTCACCGAACCCAACGCTGGTACGGATGCCGCCATGCAGCAGACGACTGCCGTCTTGGACGGTGACGAGTGGGTGCTCAACGGCACGAAGATCTTCATTACGAACGCCGGTTACGCGCACGTGTATGTGGTGATGGCCATGACCAACAAGGAGTTGGGCACGAAGGGCATCTCCGCCTTCATCGTGGAGAAGGGCACGCCCGGTTTCTCCATCGGCAAGAAAGAGAAGAAGATGGGTATCCGCGGCTCCGCCACCTGCGAGCTGATTTTCGAAAACTGCCGCATCCCGAAGGAGAACCTCCTCGGCGAGCAGGGCAAAGGCTTCAAAATCGCCATGAACACCCTGAACGGCGGCCGTATCGGTATCGCCGCGCAGGCTCTCGGCATCGCCCAGGGCGCTTTGGACGAGACTGTCAAGTACGTCAAGGAGCGTAAACAGTTCGGCAAGCCCATCGGCGCTTTCCAGAACACGCAGTTCCAGCTGGCCAACCTGGACGCCAAAATCCAGGCCGCCCGTCTGCTCGTACGCGAGGCATCCTACAACAAGGATATGCACAAACCCTACGCCGTTGAGGCCGCCCGCTGCAAGCTGTTCGCCGCCGAGACCGCAATGGAGGTGACGACCAAGGCCGTCCAGTTCCACGGCGGTTACGGATACACCCGCGAGTACCCGGTGGAGCGTATGATGCGCGACGCCAAGATCACCGAGATCTACGAGGGCACGTCGGAAGTCCAGAGAATGGTCATCGCTGGCAATCTCTTTAAATAACATATATTGTATAATCCGATATATGATGATAGTCAGGACGGGCCTCGAGACCCGTCCTGACTTCGTTTTTGAGGTTGCTGAACGACCCTGCGAAAAATATTTTTCAACAGCTGTTGAAAATATCAAAAAAAAGTCTATTTTTGCGCGCTTAAAAAAACTCGATTATTATCCTTAAGTTAGCAAAGGAAAAAAATTGAAAACCAGAGAGATATGGGTGAAGATATCTCTCACAAAAAAAAGAGAAAAAAGAAAAAATGGATGCAGTAAGTTACAAAACAATCTCGGCGAATGAGAAAATCGTCAAGAAAGAATGGGTGGTCATCGACGCCCAAGAGATGGTAGTGGGTCGCCTTGCCTCGCAAGTTGCCCGCATACTGAAAGGCAAAAACAAGCCTTATTACACGCCTCATTTCGACTGCGGCGACTATGTGATTATCGTCAATGCGGAGAAGGTGAAATTCACAGGCAAGAAGTGGACCGACAAGCTCTATGTCCATCACACCACCTATCCGGGCGGCCAACGTTTCGCCACCCCGCGTGAAGTGATGCGCAAAGACCCGCGTCGCATTCTCGAGCACGCTATCAAGGGCATGCTTCCGAAGAACCGCCTCGGCGCCCAGCTCTTCCGCAACCTCCACGTCTATGTGGGCCCCAACCATCCGCATGAAGCGCAGCAACCCAAGTTAGTCAACATTAAGGATATTAAGTAACATGGAAGTTATCAATACTTTAGGCAGAAGAAAAACTGCGGTCGCCCGTCTGTACATGAAACCGGGCAGCGGCCAAATCATGGTCAACAACCGCGACTATAAGGAATATTTTTGCGTCCCGACCCTGCAGTACAAGGTTGAGCAACCCCTCCAGGTCGCCAATCTGATGGGCCAGTATGACATCAAGGCCAACTTGGACGGCGGCGGTGTCACCGGTCAGGCTGAGGCGCTGCGCATGGCCATCGCCAAGGCGCTCACCCAGATCGACCCCGAGCTCCGTCCCGCGCTCAAAGCCCAAGGCTTCCTGCGCCGCGACCCGCGTATGGTGGAACGTAAGAAACCCGGTCAGCCCAAGGCCCGTAAGAGATTCCAATTCTCCAAACGTTAATCGGTATCTTGCTTGGACAATGTTTAGTATCGAAACGGCGAAGATTCCCGCATGAGACTACTCCGTCGTTGCTTTCAAGAATGTAAACAAACAAAAAAAAGAAAATGTCAAACGTACAATTTGAAGAACTGTTAGAAGCGGGTTGTCACTTCGGACACCTGAAACGTAAATGGAACCCCGCCATGGCGCCGTATATCTTCATGGAGAAGAACGGCATCCACATCATCGACCTCTACAAGACGATGGACAAACTTGAAGACGCTTGCAGCGCCGCCAAGAGCATCGCCCGCTCCGGCCGCAAGATCCTCTTCGTGGCCACCAAGAAGCAGGCCAAGGAAACCGTCGCCAACATGGTCAAAGAGGTCAACATGCCCTATGTGACCGAGCGCTGGCCCGGCGGCATGCTCACCAACTTCTTCACCATCCGCAAGGCCGTCAAAAAGATGAGCGACATCGACCGTCTGATCGAGAGCCCCCAATACCAAAGCATCTCCAAGCGCGAGCGCCTGCAAATCGCCCGTGAACGCGCCAAACTGGAGAAGAACCTCGGCTCCATCAGCGACCTGTCCCGCCTCCCCGCGGCTGTCTTCATCGTGGATATCATGAAGGAGCACATCGCCCTGGCCGAAGCCCGCAAACTCGCTATCCCGTCGTTCGCCATCGTCGACACGAACTCCGACCCGCGCCTCGTGGACTATGCCATCCCGGCCAATGACGACGCATCCAAGTCAATCGCCGTAATCCTCAAAGCCATCTGCGACGCTATCCGTGAGGGACAAGCCGAACGCGAGATGAACAAGGATCGCATGGAAGAGGAAATCGCCGAAATGAACGGCGAGGCCGAAGAAGTGGAGAACGAAGAAGAGAACGGCAGACGCAGAAGAGTCTCCCGCAAGAACAACGAATAATTTTAATCACCGAAAAATCAGACAACAATATGGCTAATATCACAGCTGCAGATGTTAACAAACTGAGACAAGAGACCGGCATCGGCATGATGGACTGCAAGAAGGCCCTGGTGGAAGCTGAAGGCGATTTCGAAAAAGCCCGCGACATCCTCCGCAAGAAAGGTCAGAAAGTCGCCGCCAAACGCGCCGACCGCACTTCCAACGAAGGCCGTATCATCGCCAAGACCAACGCCGACCGTACCAAAGGCTACATGCTCGTCATGGCTTGCGAAACCGACTTCGTCGGCAAGGGCGACGAGTTCGTGAACTTCACGGACAGCATCCTCGACAAAGCGATGGCCGCCGATATCAAGACCAAAGACGAACTGCTCAACATGAACGTTGACGGCATGACGGTCGCCGAGAAACTGGTCGAACTGACCGGTAAAACTGGCGAGAAGATCGAATGCCCCGACTACGAAGTGCTCGAAGCCGCTTACGTGGAGGCCTACAACCACATGGGCAACCACAAAGCCACGCTGGTCGGTTTCAACAAAGCCGGCGAAAAAGCCGCTGAAGCTGCTCACAACGTCGCTCTGCACATCACCGCTATGGCTCCCGTCGCCCTCGACGAGAACGCCATCCCGCAAGATGTGAAGGATCGCGAGCTCGCCGTCGGTGTCGAGAAGACCCGCCTCGAGATGATCCAGAGAGCTGTTGACTCCGCCCTGAACAAGGCCGGCATCAACCCCGCTCACGTTGACAGCGATGACCACATCAACTCCAACATGGCCAAGGGTTGGATCACCGAAGAGCAGGCTGAGCAAGCCCGCAAGATCAAGGTCGAGGAAGCTGAGAAGGCTGCCGCGAACCTCAATGAGAAGCAGATCCAACAGATCGCCCAAGGTCGTCTGGTGAAATTCTTCAAGGAAAGCACCCTGAAATACCAAGTCTTGGTGATGGGCGGCGACGGCAAAGAGAGCGTCGGCGACTACATCAAGAGAATGGACAAGGATCTCGCTTGCGTCAGCTTCATCCGCAGACAGATTGGCGAGTAATTTCCTGATTTCATTACGATAAAAAAAAGCGCAACTTCGGTTGCGCTTTTTTTTTATGCTGATTGAATCAGATCAATGCCGCTGGATGAAATCCCACGCGAGATCAAAACATTTGTTGAACTTCAGTTCGTCCAAATTGAACATATAGAATAACTTGAAGTAGAATGCGTGCGGTTCTTCTTCGAGAATATGCACTTCAAACGGGGTGGTGCCGACCTCTTTGAGCCGTTTGGCGATGGTCTGCGAACCGTACGCGTACGGGAGGTTCGGGATGGAGAAGGCGTAGCCGGAGTCGGGGGACAGGATGACGTCCTTGCCGCCGTGGATGAGACACACGGGGGTGGTCTCGTCTGGGTCGATCATCTCGGGGCTGAAAAGACATCCCCACAGTAACACGGCGCCCGCCACGGAGAAATGCTGCTTGAGGGCGGCGGCGGTGCCGGTGGAATGCAATGGCGACAGCTCGGGGTCGAGGAAGGTGTCGGACGGACGCTCGTCCTCATCCATGTAGAGCGCGTGCAGGATGGCCACCGCACCCGCCGACTGACCGAGCAGGTAGATGCGGCTGGTGTCGATGCGGTATTGGTCGGCGTTGGCCTTGAAGAAACGCACGGCAGCGCTCACGTCTTGGGCGGCCATGTAACCGGTGCGCACAAGGCTCTTGGCGGAGAACTTGCGGGCGGGCATCAGCCGGTAGTCGATGGAAGCGGCTGCAAAGCCCTTTTCAGCGAACCGGTTGCACCACGCCACCATGTCCTCGTAGTCGCGCGAGCCTGCCACGAAACCGCCGCCGAACAAGGTGATGACTAACGGCCGCAGGGTGTCGGCACGGCCGTTGAGCTCGTAGAAGTCGAAGCAGAGCCGCCGCATCTTGTCTTCACCGGGGTAAAACGCCTGACAGTAGGGAATCTCGCGCTGCACCTTCACCTGTTGCGCAACCCCCCGAAGCGGGAAGACCGCCAGCGTGAAGATAGAGACAACAGCAATAACAATACGTCTGAAATTATTCATCGTTTTCGAAGATTACGACATTGAATCTAAAGAAATGGGGCATAATGACAGGAGAAACGAGTATCCTGACCTACTCCGTACCGGCACCCTCGCCTGTAAGGATCTTCCGGAACAGGGGGTTGAAGGGTTCTGCTTCGGCGATGACGGGACGGTGGGAGACAGGATGTTCGAACCAGAGACGGCGGGCGTGAAGGCAGATCGAAGCGTCAGGCTCGGGACGTTTGGCACCGTACTTCAGGTCGCCCTTGATGGGGTGGCCGATGTGCGACAGTTGCACGCGGATCTGATGATGGCGACCGGTGTGCAGCTCCACCTCCAACAGCGAATAGCGTTCGGAATGCGCAATGACGGTGTAGTCGAGCTCGGCGTACTGCCAGCCCTCGGTCTCCTTGTCGTTGATGTAGGTCTTGTTCCGTTCGGAGTTCTTGAACACCCAGTTGACGAGCTTCTGCTGCTTCACTTCGGGCACGCCCTCCACGATGGCCCAGTAGAACTTGTGGAGCTTGTGTTCTTTCAGAAGCTTGCACATGCGGTCGAGCGACTTGGAGGTGCGGGCGTAGGCAATGATACCGCTCACAGGCCGGTCGATGCGGTGGATGAGGCCGCAGAAAACATTGCCCTCCTTCTGCTTCTGCACGCGGATATACTCGCGTACCTTCTCTAAAAGGGGGACCTCGCCGGTGTCGTCGCCTTGTGACAACTCCCCGGCAATCTTGTTCATGACGACCAGGTGGTTGTCCTCATAGACGATACGGCGGGCGAACTCTTCGCGGGTCTCAGTATTGTTCTGACTCATTCGGGAAAGTGTTTTCTTTCACATCGCTGATATAGTGTTCGATGGCGCCCACAATCTCCTCGCTCAGATTGAGATAGCGGCGGAGGAATCGGGGGGAGAACTGCTGGGTGATACCCATCATGTCATGGAAAACAAGCACTTGACCGGAAGTGTGGCGGCCCGCACCGATACCGATGGTCGGGATTTCCAGACTATCCGTCACCTCCTTGGCCAAGGAAGCGGGGATCTTCTCCAGCACCAGACTGAAGCAACCGTGTTCCTGCAGCAGCAGGGCGTTCCTGCGCAGCTGGTCGGCCTCCTCTTCGGACGTGGCGCGCACGGCGTAAGTGCCGAATTTATTGATGGATTGCGGGGTTAAGCCGAGATGTCCCATCACGGGGATGCCCGCGCTAAGGATGCGGTCGATGGATTCGATGACTTCGGCGCCGCCTTCCAGTTTGATGGCATCCGCGCCCGACTCCTTCATGATGCGGACGGCGGAGTTCAGGGCCTCCTTGGAGTTGCCCTGATAGGTGCCGAAGGGCATGTCCACCACCACGAGGGCGCGTTTCACGGCGCGCACCACCGAGGAGGCGTGGTAGATCATCTCGTTGAGCGTGATGGGCAGCGTGGTCTTGTAACCAGCCATCACATTCGCCGCGGAATCACCCACCAGAACGACGTCGATTTTCGCCATATCCAACAGGGTGGCAATGGAATAGTCGTATGCGGTTAACATCGCGATGCGCTCACCCTGCGATTTCATTTTCATCAAGGTATTGGTTGTCACCTTGGAGACATCTGAGGATAAATATGCACTCATTTTCTTTCAAAGATTATGGCGGCAAAGATAGTATTTTTTAGGCAACGCACAACCATAACCCATAACCCATACCCCTTAACCCTTAACCCCAAACCCTTAACCCCTAAACCTTAAACCTTAACCCTTAACCCTTAAACCTTAACCCTTAAACATACTTCACCACACTCTTCATCGTCTCCATCTCCTCCATATTGATGAGGATGTTCTCGCTCAGGAAGTCGTTAAGCGGCTTCATCGTCTTGAAAACATGGGCGATGCGTTGTGCGTAGTCGTCGCGGCAAAGGTCTTTGGGCTTTAACATGCAGGACATGGCGTAGTCCTTGCAGGTAAGATACTCGGGGTGCGGCGAGTCTTTCGGGAGACCGTTGGGAATGCGCTTGTAGTGCGATTGCCCGATGGTCGGTACTAACTTCTTGAGTTCCGGGGCCTCCGCAAGGCGCACGAAGTCGTCCATCTGGTCGACAATCGCTTGTCGCAGCTGGTGCATCTCCTTGGTCGGCAGCCACCACACGCCACTTGCCAGCATCACCTGCTCCGGCTCGATCTGCAAGTAGTATCCGCCCCAGTAGGCCTTCTTGCCGTACTGGTTCATATATGCGCCGAAGTGCCCCTTGTATGGGGTCTTGTCCGGCGAGAAGCGGATGTCGCGGTATATGCGGTAGGTGCAGTCCTTCGGGGTGAGCCCGGCGATGGAGCCGTCGAACTCGCCGACGGCCGCAATGACATTCTCCACCAACACGTTGAACTGCGCCCACGCGGCGTCGTACATCTCGCGGTGCGCCTTGAACCACTCGCGGTTGTTATTCGGGATCAGCTCCTTCAGGAATTCAAACAAGATTTCGTTGGGATGGGACATGGGATGGGGGGTATGGTTTAAGGGTTAAGGTTTAAGGGTTATGGTTTAAGGGTTATGGTTTATGGTTTAAGGGTTATGGTGTCAATGCCTAAATAAGGTTGACCGTTTGTCTCTTATTGGTGATTGCTTTTTTGTTAATTTTCTTTTGCATTTCGATGCGACTCTTTTGGCTGCAGAGTCTGATTTCACGGCC
>JAEEGI010002259.1_pt1 | contig 47636 bp, 41 predicted proteins | sample 8958751 | NCBI WGS metagenome assembly JAEEGI01 (sample SAMN16246545, study PRJNA631951) | gut metagenome | biome: gut microbiome; feature: rumen; material: KS-attached | host: Bos | place: Iran: Karaj | collected 2018-10
AATCTCTGCTTTTAGTTGAATCATATCATTGTCAGCAGTTTTTTCGTCATAGCAGCGGGAAATCAATTCACTTTGTTTGCTGATGATCGTATTCTTGATCATTCCTGAAGGTTCAAGGGTATCAATCACCTTTTTTTCGGCTTCCTGGCGCAGGCGCTCCGCCTCTGCCTTTACAGCGGCAATTCTGGCATTAATGCGGTTTGTTGTATAGATCACTTCAGGATAAGCTTCCGCAAACCGCCTGTGGAAAACAGACCGGTCTGACAGAAGCAGCCGGATCTCCCGGTTGATTTCCTCCGTATTGTCCGCTTCACTTTTCTCCACACCAATCCTGACCAGCTTCAGGATAAAATGGGTCATTACGTAATCCACGGCAAAAATCCCAAGCAAAACAATAGAGAGAATTCCCTTTGCAGTTATTGGTATTTTGCTGATTATGGAATACAGGAACGGATTGATCATATGGATAATGGCAACTCCGCCGATTCCGAACAGGATCAGGTTTCCGATCCAGACCCGTCCGTGCAGGTTCATCGGCTTCGTACTGTAATCCCACCACCTGGCATGAAACCGTTTTTCCATGAACCAGCTTGTAAAATACTCGATCAGTCCGCACAGTAGAAAAGAAATCAAAAATGTAGTTCCGTATGCAGATTCATAAGGGGTCAGGATTTCAACCGTGATGGTAATCAGTACCGCTCCCGATCCGTAAATCGGGCAGATCGGCCCGGTAAAGAAGCCACGGTTAATAAACCGGTGGTACTGAATGAACTTGAGGATTACCTCAATACACCAGCCGGCAAAAGAATATGCGAAAAACAGAAGTACGAGCCGAATCAGGTATTCCACAGGTAATATCCCCCGTTCGATGCTTTGATCAGTCCATCAGCAAACGTAGCGCAAGCTGCAGTGAAGCAGATTCAAGCGCGTAATCCAGAGCAGGAATGTTTCCTTTTGCGATGATCTCATTTTTGACCCGTCTTTGCGTAGCTACAAAGGAACTGTACATCTCTTTCGTTTCTATTCCACTTTCCGGATGCAGGATCTTATTCATCACATCAAGCGGCGTGGAAACTTTCATCAGGCTGATCATCAACAACTGGGCCAGCGCTTCCCGGCTGTATTTTTTCCCGGTCGGCTTGTCGATCAGGCCGGCTTTGACATAGTTGTTGATCATGCTGGACGTCAGGTCGAGCCTTCCGCTGATGCCGGGGAAAGTCCTCGCCACATAGGTTACCAGCTGATCCATATACAGGCCGAAATCCGGAAGTTCATCCCACTCCGGAAGGCGGCAACCTTCCAGCCGTTTCAGGATTTCATCATGCGTCATGGAACACATCCTCCGTCCATTTTCTCCAAGATATCACAAACGAACAAACAAATCAACAACGCCGCTTGACAAAATATTATAAACGTTATAATCTGGTATTGTTAACCAGATTAAACGATATTGGAGAAAAGAACCAATGAACGAAATCTATCTTTTCGGTGATTCTGCTGCGCAGGGGATTGTCCTGGATGAATCAGAAAATTACAGGGTTTCCAGGGTAGGATGCATCCGGCTCATGAGACGCAGCGAGTATCCCATTCACAATTACGCAGTTCACGGATATACGGTCAACCAAGGACTGGAATCATTCCGAAACCTGAGAACTGAGCCGGGAAACATCTGCGTCATCGAATTCGGTGGCAATGACTGTGATCTGGACTGGGATGCGGTTTCACAGGATCCGGATCATTTTCATGACGGTAAAACCCCGCTGGCTGAGTTCAGGAGCCTTCTGAAGCAGTTTGTCCTGGAATCCAGGGCTCGGGATCTTGATCCTGTTCTTGTCACACCGTTACCGCTCATGTCAGGCCGGTATTACCGCTGGGTTTCAAAGAGACGGGATGCTGACCGTATCCTGAAGTATCTTCGGAATGATCCGGAGAGCATTTCCAGATGGCAGGAACGATACGCGATTGCAGTACGATATACTGCGGCAGAATGTGGCTGCCATCTGGCAGACGTCAGAGCCTGGATGCTGGAAGAACTGGATTATCCGTCTCTGATCTGTGAAGATGGGATTCATCCCAATGAAGCAGGCCATGAAATCATTGCCCGGAAAGCGATGGAGCACTTTCCTCATAAAGGATGATGCGCCGCAAAGTATCAGAGACTGCTTACCGGCAGGTTTTCACCGGCTTAACTTTTTATGTGTTGTAATCGTTTCAAGAATCATTTTTTCCATTTCCGTCATACAATGTTCCTGTTTAAACTGCTGTGTGTATCCCAGGTATTTTTCACTGTATTCTGCTTTTTCCTCAGGATGAACAATCCAGTAGTCAATCTTGCTGGCCAGATCTGCCGGATTATTGAAATGGAAAAGGTTATTATCATCCAGCGCAAAGAACCGGGTTGCGCTTCTTGGTGAATCCGCAATAACGGGGACCAGCCCGCAGGAGATCGCCTCCAGACAGGAAATTGCCTCGATTTCAACTTCCGCGGGATGAACATACAGATCAGCACTGTTGATCACCTGAAGCATCTCGACCCGGGAAAAGAATTCCATAACAGGCTGATTGGTCAGCTTTTTTGCATAGGCAGCAAGTTCATCGTGCAGGGGACCTTCTCCGGCAAAAACCAGCTGGATCTCTTTTTCATGTACTGATTCCTTTACGGCGTCAATCAGTACCTTATGGGACTTCTCGTATCCGTAGCGTCCTGTGAACAGGATGACGAACTTATCCTTCCAGGCTTCAGGACGCTCCGTTTTCATTTTCCTAAACCGGCTGTTTACGCCGTTGGAAATCACATAACCGTTTGTTTTTCCGACTTCCTTTTCAAAAATATCCCGAATAAACTGAGTCGGGTAATGAATTGCATCAACATACTGGTAGACAAGCTGATACATGGCTTTGTAGGTCAGATTATTGATCAGCTGACTGTTCATCAGGTGCAGATGGCTGGTGATGTTTTCAGCCTGGCAGTGAAAACCTGCCGTCACCGGAATGTCTTCATCTCTGGCATAATCCAGCGCAGCTTTGCCGAGGAAGAACGGCGTCATGATATGAACGGCATCCGCTCCGCGAATGGCCTGTTCCAGAACGTAGTTGTCAGAAACAGCGATCGAAACGCCGACTTTCCGGATATACGCGTTCAGCGGGCCGACGTTCAGCTGAGGAACGACAAAGAAGCCCTCCTCGCCCCGACGTTCATCATCCGGACAGATCACCCGAACCTCATGACCGCGCTTTTTCAGAAATCGAATCAGATTCATCGCAGCGATCGTTGTCCCATTGTTTTCTTCTCCAAGGACATCGCAGGCAATTACGATCTTCATGCAAAAGGTTCCTTCCTGTTGTTCGATAATTAGAAAAATCAAAAGTTGCTTCGTGATTGAAGCCAGAATATCAGCTTGCGAACGGCTTTTGCCCTGTGGGAGTATGTCTCAGTAAAGACCTTTTCTAACTTTGGCGGAAGGCATTAGCAGAGCTAACAAGTTGCTTCAATTTTGCTAACCAGCCGGAGAATGCTGTTAGCAGATCATTGCCATTTGAGACGATCAGAACCAGCGAATTATCCTCCTGATTATCGTCTGCAGAGCGCCCTGAAGCATTCTCAATCACAAGCCGTTCTTCAGTTCTGTGATAATTGCCGTCCGCGTCGTCCGTCTTTTTTAGCACGATCGTCCGAAAAAATTAGACGGCGAAGAAGGGGCATCCGTGAAGGCCGATTAGAAATCGGGCTGAAAAATTAGAAATCTGCTAATAGTGGTCATCTTCTGTTAGCAGATTTTTTGTGTTCCGCAGCGCCGTGAAAAAGAAAAATCCTACCATCTTCACAGCTGCCTTTTTGAGGGCAAATCTGTCGATCTGGTAGGAAAAATGGTGATCCCGGCGGGATTCGAACCCACGGCCTGTCGCTTAGGAGACGAAAAAAGTGTTCGCCTTCGCTGCCCTCCAATGTGCCGCAAGTGCTTGATATTACTGGGTTTCTAACGATTTCCGGACGTTCGCATTTCCTCCGAAAAACCCCTCTTTTACCCTGGTGCGATTAGCAGGAAATTAGCAGAGCTAATTTTGGCGGTGGGACATTTTCCCGGATCGTTCGCCAAAATTAGCAAGTTGACCGAAATCACGTTTTTGAAAAAACATCAAATTTCAGGAAAAAGTTCAGTATTATTAAACCCGGTGCGATGTTGTGATTTTGTCCATATCCTCATTCGTTATATTTCATTTTTTTGAAGGCGATTCGATAAAGGCAGAAACACAAGTTACAGTTGACTTACTGATAAAGGTTTTATATAATAAGAATTAGAATAATTCTAAGCGGTGAGCCTGATGAACAAGAATGCTGATCTGATCCTGAAAACGATTCTTCAATCCTCCGCGCACATGACTGCTGAGGAAATCCATGCAGCCCTGCGGGACAGCGGGCACCGGATGGCGCTGGCAACGGTATACAACAATCTTGCGCAGCTGCACAGCGAAGGACGCATCCGGAAAGTATGCGTGGAAGGGCATCCGGACCGGTATGACAAAATGATCCGCCATGATCATCTGGTTTGCCGGCGCTGCGGAAAACTCACGGACATCTGCTTCCAGGATCTGACGAAGCTGCTCCAATCCCAGACCGACGAAGAACTGCTGTCCTACGATTTACAGGTCAGTTATATCTGTCCCGCATGCCGAAGGACGGCGCACCCGGCAAGCACGACCGACCCATGAAAGGAGGCGTATTCCTCTGAGATACGTATGCCAAGTCTGCGGCTATGTGTATGACGAAGCCCAGAATCCCCCTTGGGAATCACTTCCCAATGACTGGAAGTGTCCACTCTGCGGCGCAAGCAAAGCGGATTTCCTCCTCGAAGGCGCACAGCAGTCTGCGCCTGCCGCTTCCGTATCCTCGCTTCCTGATGAACTGCGGCCCCTGTCGGCCATGGAGCTGAGTGTGGTATGTTCCAACCTGGCGAAGGGCTGCGAAAAGCAGTATCTGCCTGAACAGGCAGCGGCCTTTACCCGTTTGGCCAACTGGCTCAAGGGACAGGCAGAACCGGTTCAAAGCGCGGGGTTCGAGTCCCTGTTGGAAAAGGTGAACCATGATTTGAACGAAGACTATCCCGCAGCCAACGCCGCTGCCGCAGAAAACCAGGATCGAGGCGCGCTCCGAAGTCTTGTGTGGAGCGAAAAGGTGACGCGGATGCTGGCTTCTCTGCTCAATCGATACAAAACAGAAGGCGACGCTATGCTGAAGAACACCGGCGTATGGGTATGCACCATCTGCGGCTTTGTGTACATCGGGGACGTGCCGCCAGAACGCTGCCCGGTGTGTAAAGTGCCGGGCCTGAAATTTGAAAAGATCGGGGGCTGACGAGATGGGCGACAAATACGCGGTTAGAACTATTCGCCTGTGCGAAAAAGACTGCCTGTGCCTGTATGTTTGCCCCACCGGGGCGTCAGACACGGAAAACAGCGTGATCGACAAGGACAAATGCATTGGCTGCGGTGCGTGCGCGGAGGCATGCCCCGCCGGGGCAATCAGCCTGGTGCCAAGGGAGTACCCGCCCCAACAGAAAAAAGCCGAACAGGTGATTGCCACCCTGCGGCAGTTGGTATCCTCAAAAACGGAGCAGGAGCAGACGGCCATGGATCTTCCGGGAACACTGGCGGTGGCGATTGCCAAGTCCAACCGCATCATGGCGGAGGACCTGATCCGGGAAGCGGGTTATATGCTGCCCCAGAGCGGAAACGCGAACGAAGTGCTGACAGTCTTGCTGAAACAATTCGCCGATGCTCCGGGTTTTCCCGGGGAGGACGCGCAATTTCTGCTGAATACGATTTCTTTTAACGAACCGATTCAAAAGAAGGAGGAACAAACCATGGAAACCTGGAAATGCACCGTATGCGGCTATATCCACGAAGGACCCATAACCGAGGATTTCACCTGCCCCCGCTGCAAGCAGCCCGCTTCTAAATTTGTAAAGGTTGAGCCGGAAACGCCAAAGAAGAATCCCTATGCCGGAACGCAGACTGAAAAGAACCTGGAAGCCGCTTTTGCCGGCGAATCCCAGGCCCGCAACAAGTATACCTATTTCGCCTCCCGAGCCAAGAAGGACGGTTTTGAGCAGATTGCCGCCCTGTTCCTGAAAACAGCCGATAACGAAAAAGAGCACGCCAAGATGTGGTTTAAGGAACTGAACGGCATCGGCGATACAGCGCAGAATCTTGCGGCGGCAGCGGACGGCGAAAACTATGAATGGACCGATATGTACGAGGGCTTCGCCGTTACCGCGGAAAAAGAGGGGTTCCCCGCCCTGGCCGCCAAGTTCCGCGCCGTGGCTGCCATTGAAAAGCACCATGAAGAGCGCTATCGGGCACTGCTCAAAAACGTGGAGATGCAGGAAGTATTCCAGAAGAGCGAGGTCAAAGTGTGGGAATGCCGCAACTGCGGCCACATCGTGGTGGGCACCAAAGCGCCGGAGGTATGCCCGGTTTGTGCCCATCCGCAGAGCTACTTTGAAGTGAACGCGGAAAACTATTGATCATCATGAAGGAGGAGTGTTCCATGACATTCTACAAATGCGAGCATTGCGGCAACATCATCGCCCACATCCAGGATTCCGGTGTCCGCTGCCATTGCTGTGGCGAAGAAATGAAGCCACTAGTTCCCAACACTTCTGACGGAGCAGGCGAAAAACATGTGCCCGTGGTACAAGTGGATGGTCAGACCGTGACCGTCACCGTGGGAAGTGTGGAGCATCCCATGCTGGAAGCTCATTCCATCCAGTGGATCCTACTGGAAACAAAAGAAGGACGCCAGCGTAAAGCCCTAAATCCCGGCGATAAACCCACCGCAGTCTTCGTTCTTGCTCCGGGGGACGCCGTAGTGGCCGCCTATGAGTATTGCAATCTCCACGGATTGTGGAAGAGCTGACAGAATCAAATCGAGCAGAAGAAGCGGCTAACCTTCATCCTATCATACATATACGACGTACCCAATGCAATCAGACTAAAGAGACTCGCAGGTAAGGGATAAATCAAAAGATCCCTGACTTGCGAGTCTTTCGTTTGAAAGGTTTATTTTCATAGTTCCGGTTCCTACTATACGATGTTGTAATTCTGTCCATACTCTTGATGATTTCTTTGCCGAGTGTAGGCTCTTACGGCTGTGAAAAGCCATGAGAGTTTGCTTGTGGATTGCGTGACCGTCCGCCTTTTTTTGCATCGTCGTCCGCCAAGTTTTGCAGCAATGAGGGCTGCTAATGGCGCTGATGATTAGAAATCCAACAAAACATATGATCTCTGGGTCGGTGGCTGATCCTTGGCAAACATACCGAAACTCCTTATGTGGAGCCATTTTTCAGGCTGTTTCATCTTTAATATGATTTCTTCAAGCCGTCCGCCGCATATGCGGAAAGCAGAAAATAGTGGTTTTTCTAACGGAAGCGGACGGAATTTGCAGAATGATTAGCAATTCTCCTCCGAAATCCATCTTCTAATCAAAAGAAGACGCTGAGAAGTGCTTATTTCAAGCCACTTTCCAGCGTCTTTCTTTTAAGGTTATCGGTAGTAGATCGTTCGCCAAGAAAGAACAAGCTGAAATGTGAACAAAACCAAGGTTTTCAGCCACGGGGCCGCTCATCACTCAGATTGAGGCGGAAGGCCAACTACCACCTAATAAGCAAAAGTCAATTTCGTAGGATCGATCAGTCATAAGACTAATTCGTCACAATGGGAATCCAAACATTGTTCAGCCAGTTTTCCAGCACTGTCGTGTTCGTGATGCTGCTCAGAACCGTAATCAGCAGATCATACACCTCAGTGTGACCGTAAGGGCAATAGGCACAGACTATGAGGCCGGTGCCGTCCGGGAGATTGACACCGATCTCCACCACATCCAGATATGGCATCCGGTGATTCTCATCCCCGTGGACAGCGAAAGCATTCATGCTGTCCGACAGCTCGGTGATCTCACCGAAGTCCCCGATATAGTCATGAACTGCTGCTGTGCCGGACATCCTCCCTTTCGGGATCATCAGGGTTACATAATCGTTCTCGGTCAGGTACACATAGGTACCGATGCTGCCCTCGTCTACGATCTCGCAGCTTGCCGGGTACTGAAAGGCGACGCGGGTCGAGCCGCGGCTGACATAACCGGTCGACATGGCAGGGATTTCATCCGCATTGCAAGGCAGAATAGGCAGCAAGGCTACGATCAACGTCAGAAGCAATGATATCACTCTGGATTTCATGGAATTAGTCCTCCTTGGCATCACTCAGCATCACTTACTCTCTCCGCTCCAGATGTCCCTGTTCGTCGATGCCGTAATCAAATGCATCCAGAACGGCGCCTGCCGGCACAAATTCATTCTGCGCTTCATCGAATACCAACGGGGAAAGCTGCCGGAAAATATGCACGCCGTCTGCGGCATAGCAGGCCGAGCCATATGCCTGGATGCCTGAATCCTGGTATACTTCGTATCCGTAGGTTGTATAGCTTGCCTCGATTTTACGTGTCTGCAGATGATACATATCCATGTATCTGACATAGAATCCCGTCCCGTGGCCGATTGTGCTGAACTCCAGATAAACGCTTGTCCCCTGATCGGTGTCGCACAGGCGGAAATCCTCACACGCGCAGGGGATGTAGTCCCACAGATACCAGTCGGGCCACTGCTCCACAAAGATCAGGGTTCCTTCTTCACCCCAGCCCCATCCGGTGAAGCTGATGAGCTGCACCAACGGGACGCTCTCGGTTGAAATGTTGGCATTCCCGTGATGCTGAAGGTCTGCCTGGCCGATGAGCTCCCGGAGCACAGGCGCTCCGCAGGGCTCCATCTCGATGCCCCAGGATTGAATCAGCTCGCGGGTCGCTTCATCCTGCCCCCGGTCATAGGCGTCCCGCAAGCGCTGCCAAGCCTCCGCCGGATCCATGGCAAGCGGCTGAAAGCCCTGCTCCTCCGCTCCGTTATAGCGGGGGATTCCTTCGCGCCATACCGAGCCGCTTTGTTCCCGCACGTTTTCCATGGTGACCCACGGCGCTTCCTCGGCGAAAGAGCCAGCACAGGCTTCGATCAGCAGAAGTGAAAGAAGAACCAAGGAAAACCTTTTCATGCGTACAACCTCCAGCTAATCTTTTCTTCTATGCTTACTCATACCCACCCATGCCGCCGATCCATTCCCCGCCAGGCTCGCGCCAGACATAGAAGGCCAGGTCTTTGGCGGTGCCGTCACTGCCCGCGATCTCGAAATCGTAATAGGAGATGGAGCGGGCCGTGCCATAGAACTTCATCCATTCAATGCCCTCGGGCACATCGGTGGGCCAGTTCTCCGGGCTGTTGTCTTCGTCACTGTATCGAAGAGAGATCAGGGTATGCCCAGCGGCCCTGCCAGTGTAGGCGTCCGCCACGGCCTGCATGGCGGCGCAGATTTCTTTCTCCGACCACACAGAGGACGGCTCAATGGTTTTCATTGTAAACGCGTATCCATGGCGGGTATCGAGGTCATCCCACCGCACAAAGCCCCAGTACAGCTCGTCGTAGGCATAGGTTTCCACCAGCACCCAGCCATTCATCTCGGCAAGGCAATGGATACTGTCGCCGGGCTGCAAGGGGTAGATGAAGTCCTGATCAGACTCCAGCACATCTACCATTCGGGCATTTTGCCTGACCGTGGCATACACATAATCCGTACCATCGTCCCCGGGGAAGATCAACTCCGGGCAATATTCAAACATCGAGGCGGGCAGTCCCGAGGTGCTGATCCAGCCATAGCGGGTGTGTCCGCCGGAGATGCCATAGCTGATGAGCATCCAGCCTCCGCGGACACCATATACCATGATGGCGTCGTTGGTGGAAACGGAAGCCTTCCCATTGGCGCTGCGGCCATAATTCTGCCCGGGGCCGCGATAGACCTCGTAGGTTTTCCCCTTCGGAAACTGTCCTACATCTCCGGTCAGGAACGGCATGGAAAAGAGTGTTTGCTGCTGCTGTGAGGCCAGAGCCAGTTCCGGCTGGATCAGCCGGTATGCGTTCTCGTAGATCTCAACCTCCGGGTTTCGGAGGTAGTTCTCATACCAGCTGACCGGGATCTGCGTCACATCTCCGACCTCATCGCCCACGCATACGCCGATGGCGCAGGGGGTGAAGCGCAGCGCCACCCGGAAATGGGTTTCGGCATCCCGGCCCCAGGCCAGGATGAAGTGCAGCGGGCCCTCCCAGTTCAGCCGCGTGCTGACCCCGGTCAGGCCCATGGCCTCCAGCCGGGCGGTCATGGTCCCGTCCATGGCGTCCATGGCGAGACGGTCGAAGGCGTCCGCTGTGCCGTCGGCGCGTTTCTGCTCGATCTCCGCCATGATGGCCGCTTCACCGGGCTGCGGTTCCCTGCCGGTGGGGTTCACTTCGCCGGTGAGCCTCTGCTGCTCGGCCAGCTCTTCCCGCACGTTTCCCAGGGCAGCGGACGCAGTCTGGTAATACGCATGCGCCGTCAGATCCCTGCCGATCCCGCCTCCGCTTGTCCATTTGGATTCGGCTGCCCCGATGGTGACGGTCAGGTCGGATTCCGTAAAGCGGATGGTGACAGCGTCATCCTCGTCCAGCTGCCAGGCGTCAACGACGACGCTCTTCTCCTCCGAGTACCAGTCCACCCGTGCGTTGACATCGCGGAGGTTCAGACGCTCCGCCAGCGTGGGCTCCAGGATGTCGTTCAGGTAGTCCATCACCAGCGCGTCAAACTCCCTCATCTCGCCGCGGCCCATGCGGTCTTCGATCTCCGCCCGGATGGCTTCTTCGTCGAAGCGGGCATAGAAGCCGCCGGCCTCCTCCTCGGTGAAGAGAATGCGGGTGTCCGCCTGCTCCAGCGTGAACCGTTCGACGGTACCCTGGCTGTTCCGGCAGATGAAGCTGTCCCCGTCCAGCTGCCAGGTAAAGCGGTCACCGGTTTCGTGCAGGTGCTTTGGCGGACAGTGCTCCATGTCCTCGCTGTCCAGGCTCTGGCCCGTGCCGTCCGCGTTCAGCCGGAAGCCGAAGCCCATGAGCTCACCGCCGCCTACGAACTGCCAGGCGCCGATCAGCTCTGATTCGGTGACACGCTCAGCCAGTGCCGCCGACAAACTGCACAAGGCAAATGCCATCATGATCAGCAGCAGAATCGAAACAAACCTTTTCATGACTGTCAGCCTCCTGATCCACTTGTCGTTAGCCATTCCCCGCTGTCAGATCACTCTGCCGCACAAACCCGCATTCCCCGGTGGCCGGGAACCAGACGTGGTACCATTCGTCCCCGATGATCCCGATCACCCGCATCGATTCGTGGCTCTCTTGCCAATGGGTGACATAGGATCCTGCCTGCGGCTGCTGATAGACCTTCAGGATAGGGTGGGCCGGGGAGAGCTGGGGCATGGCGGACAGATCAAGCTGCAGCGCACTGCCGGATTGCCCGAAGGTCAGGTAGCGCTTCATCATGTATCCATGAACCCAGCTGTTCCAATCGCCGAATGTCACCTGCATCCAGTCGCCGTCTTGAGCCATGACACCAACTGCTGTTCCGGTGTAATACTTGCCCTGGGAGCGGCTGCGCTTGTCTGCCCGCTCCCGCAGATGCAGGCGGTCGGTTGGATTCGGATTCACCACCATGGCATAATTGCCGGAATCCATCTGCGCGGAGGCTTCCGACAGATTGTGCGGCAGGGTGTTCCAGTTGATCTGCGTGATGTCGTCCCACGGGTGATCTCCGTAGAGCATGGCTTGCATAGGCACCACTGAGCCGTCCCAGACCGTCCGGTGTCCGAAGAACAGGAAGCCTCCCGATTCTTCGGAACATGCGGCGTCGTCATAGATGTATTCGATTCCCGCAGTGCCGTTATATAACAGTTGAATCGTCACGCAGCGCCCGTCGATCCACAGGCTGTCGGTGAAGTTCTCGTGCCCAAGTTCCGTGCCTGCAGGCAGAGGTGAGCTCTCGATTAAGCGCACCTCCCGATGGCTCATGTACTCACAGATGACATAGACCCGGCTGCAGTCCGGCTTCTCCATCAGGAAGTGCATAGCGCCGTTTTTCAGCATGCCCTTGACGAAGGTGTATTCCGGCATGAGGACCGCTGCGGCTTCCCGGAAGAAACGCTCGTTCTCGGAAGCGTAATCGTCATAGGTTTCGGCAAAGAATGTCGGGAATCGTGAAACGTCGAAATTCTCCAGCCAGATGCAGTCCGCCAGCCAGGATGCCGGAAGAATCTGCATGACATGTTCGCCATAGTCATTATCGTTTTCATCCGAAATGGAAAAAGTGCGGGTGATCTCTCCGCCGTTTAAACCGTCCCAGGACGTGTCCCAGATATGGGTGTATTCACCGAAGCCGCTGTTGCCGTGGAACTGATCCACCGGACTCCATCTGCCGTCCGCATTGCGGTAACTGTGATACCACACGATCTCCGTATCCGACAGGATGTAAGTCCAGAAGACGGTGTTGTCGCTGTCCAGCAGGAGCTGCGGCCAATCCCTGTCCTGAATCAATGCGGTTGGATTGTCAATCTCGATCTGCCATGCACCATCATACCGTTCCAGCAGAATCAGCCTTTTTACGCCATCCGTCTCGGCGAAGCAGGCAGCGGTGTCGCCCCACTGTGAGAGCTGGATGGGTTCTGTGATGCCTGTCTGGCGGAGTGTATCTGTGATCAGTGCTTCATCACTGCCGGCTGCCAGCGCCGAAGCGCTGAACAGCATCAATATAAAGGCAAGTGAAAATGACAGTGCGGTTTTCAGGGATACAGAGAGCAGACCGGGAGTCTGAAGATACTTTCGCATGTAATTCTCCTCCTGAATCAGGGATTATACCGATATGAACCGATCATATCAGGGCTGCCGTCAGCATGGATGCCGAGAATAAACTGTCCGCTGGCGTCGATATAAACCATATCCGTCCACGAATCAAGCTGGCCGTCCTCCGAAAAGTTCACATAGGTTGTTTCGTGCCGTCCCTCGGCATATACCCCTGGATGACAATCACGGCTTTCCATTTTGCCTGCCATTACAACCGAACCGTCTGATCTCAATCCGATGACATATTGCTCGCATGCATCGATCATCTTGATATCGGTCCAGGTTTCGCATGCTTTTGCTCCATACTCATCTTTGCCGAAGAAACGCACGCTTCCATCCTCCATCAGGAGCACAAGGCATGTCAATGGTTCCTCGGATACTTCCTGCCGGTTCACGGCGAACATTCACTTTGTTTTTTGTTGGAACTGCAAAAGTATGGATCCGGATATCGTGTTCTTCTGCAAAAGCCGTACTCAGGCAAGCCATCGTGATCATCATCAGAGCCATAAACGCCGCAAGTTTACGCATGTTTTTCAAATCCTCTTTTGCTCATCCGTTTGCTGTCGAAGTACTCACTGTTTCCAGCGTAGCATCATCGATTGAAATATACCAATAGGAATCTCCGGCCGGGTTGACAGCAGCATACCATAAATGATCCTCTTCGGAGAAATAGATTTCAACAGCATCATCCGTGAACATATCCGATGTAACTGGTACGTTGCTGGTTGACACCAGAATGAGCATCAACATGAATACCAAGCTCCGTCTCATTATACCAGACATTGTTTAGATATCCTCCTGTCAATGATGATCCCGGGCGCCTGAACGGAATCGTTCACCGAACAGGGGATCTATTATACCCCCAAGGTGCAATTCGATGCAATCCGCCCAATAATAAAGACGAGTCAGCTCAGTGTTTTGTTTCATCTGACATAGTGTTCCGGGGCATAATGTTTTGGCGATTGCTTTCAGTCAAGATGATAGTGGCAAGCAATGCAATCCGGGCCGAATTGCAAAAAGCTTGTTGGTAGGCTCCGCCCCCAAGCCCCTGAAAACCAGAGCTTGCGCTCTGTGGTTGTGTCGTATTCCTGCGTCATTCGACCTTCTGGCTTCGCCTGAAAAGCAAAAAAGAAAAACCCCTGTGCCAGTTATGCTGCTGCGAACAGCGTCTGACACAGGGGCTCTGTTATCGTTCTGGGTTCTCTTCCCGTCGGAGATCTTTCTCTTCTGGCAGGTAGTCCCGTTCCAGAACATCAAAATTATACTTGATGTGATTCAGTGTTGTAAGCTTCGGTTTCAGTCCTTCGAGAGCGGCATCATCAGCTTCTTTCTCCGATTTAAGCGCCTCGTATTTGGTGGATAGCTCCTTCAGCGTAGGCATCTTTCCTTCAACAGAGGAATAGACGGCCTGTGCTTTCTTGTGATCTTCGATCTCTGCCCGGTGCTCATTGTAGAATTTCGGAGACCAGCTTGAAGCCTTATACTGCGCATAAACGTCCTTTGTACGCCGGTAATCCCGGATCGCTTGACGAAGCTGGTTGATCTCTTTCATGCGATTTTGCTTATGCCGGATCTCGGCATTCAGCTCATTTCGCTCAGCCCGTAACGCGCTGATCTGATCGTCAAGCTCCTCGATAGATCCGATATTATGCTCCTTCAGGAAAATGATCGACTGGGCTTTCGCATCAATATTGTTGCGCTCCGCCCACACAATGTAGCCTCGACCCTTCCTGCCATCTCGGAGCTTTGCTTCAATATCGATCAGCCGTTTGACCTGACTGTAGGTGTACTCACTCCTGGGGATTTTCGGAATGTGCACATGTTGACCGTCGAGCGTTTTCCTCAAAACTGCTTCAGAGTATTCCGCGCCGAGGCTATCCAGACGAATATATCGCTCTCCGCCGGGCGGCTTAATGCTCACATGAGCACCTCGCTTGATCCAACATCCCGCTTCTTCCATCAGCTGCATGAGCGCGTCAAATCCATCTGGCTGCATCCGCAGCGCAGTGTCAATCGTAATTCGCAGAGAATCCCGGCTCGTCAACTTGGATTGATCGCCCTCCCATTTCTCATACGAAACGGTTTTGTTCTGCGGATTCTGAACGACTGAAAGGTGATGTTCACGGCAGAGTTCGTCGCTGATCTCCGCAACAAGCCGGCTGGAGTTCCATACATTTCTGAACTTATGGGAGCAGTCCAGCGTCGTCGCACAGAAGACAATGTGATTATGAATGTGCTTACGATCCGTATGTGTCGCCACAATGAAGGCATGCTCTCCGTGAAGAAGACGCTCCGCCAGCTCATAGCCAATCTGATTTGCTTCCTCCGCCGACACTTCACCTGGCTTAAAAGACTGCCGGAGCTGATACGCAATCACTTCGTTTTTCTTTCCGCTGCCGACGTTCATAAGATACTGATTCCGGGCAAGAACAAACTCCTGATCCGCTGATTCCGGCGCGCAGGCATAAGACGAAATGAATTCTCCTTCTTCCGTCTTATCCGGATTTTTTACATAATCGATTCGTGCTTTCATGCACTGGGCAATCGTTTTGCCTTTATTGATGTGCATCGGAATGATACGTGTTGTCGCCATATGCACCTCCATAAAAAGAAAGACGGCGATCTGTGATTCACACAAACCGCCGTCGTGTTACTGCTGATTGTCAGCAGAGAAGCCCTTCAAAGAATCCAAGGATGTGATCCATTCTGTTCAGCAGGAAGTTCGCAACCGCCGGAAGTCCAAGCGGACTGGCCAGCAATGCGAGCACCATAAAGGCGATACCGTTCTGCCAGTAGCCGATCGCAAACTCGATAGCAGAGAGAACGGCGAACAGTCCAACGGCCAGCCCGATAACCGCTGAGGCAATAGAAGAGATGAACGCAGCCAGGCCAAGCATCAGCCTTGCAATCAGCATGAAGGGAGTCAGTGCGAATCTCAGTGTGCGCTTCATCATTTTCATTTCCTCCTATTTCTCTGACTGATCCAATCTCGAGAGGATTTCTCTGAGAATGTCCCAGGTTTGATCAAGCCTTTGCTTGACATCATCGATCTCCGTCTCGTAAATCGAGCCCTGTTCGTGCAGACTCTTCGCCATTTGATTCACGTTGTTTGTCAGGTTCTTCATCAGTCGGATCAGTTCTCTGATCTCTGGGAGATCCAGCTTCAGCAGATACCCGTTGAGAACCATCGCACGGAACAGCAGCGACTTCTTTCTGATTCCGAAGACTTTCATTTTCTGACGGATGAACTCATCCTCGGCCTCAGTGGTTCTGAATGACTGATGAACAACCCAGTTGTTTTCTTCCGTCATCATCATTATCGCTCCATGCTGTTCTTCCTGCAACTCTGTCGCCGGGACAAATCCACGATTTCAAGCTCAGGTTTCACGATTGGTTTGAGTCCGAAGGCAGCAGAGATTTTCTCTACAGCCTGATCGCGTTTTGCCTCCATGCCGGCAGCAAGTGCATTCGCTTCTTCCTTTGTCAGAAGCGTAAGCCGTTCGTCTTCTGCCCGGACAATCATCACATTCCCGACGATTGCGTCTCCATGACGGTCTGCGCCATATAGATCACTGGCAAGACAGTTGATTGAAACTGGGCCCTTTTTGAGCTTGCCTTCCTCGTCGATCAGCATCAGATATCCATCCTTGGCCAGTGGCTCAGCTTCCACCAGTTCGATCCATTCACAGCCGATGGTGCCGCGGGCAATCTCAAAAAGTTCTTCCTGAGGATCACATTCTAGTGTTTTGATTTCCTGTGTGTCGGTCAGCATGACCGCAAATTTCTTTTCGTCCATTCGGATCCCTCCTCAGCGTTCCATGCTGTGCGTTTTCTTTTTCTGCGGCTTTGCTAATGCGACAGCCTCCGCCACAGGAGTGCTTACTTCCTTACCGGCAGGTTGCTCCAGTTCCCGGATCTTCTGCCGGGCCAGGTTGATGAACCCGTCCAGAATCGCGGGATGGGATGTCACCGCATAGTTGTCTCTGCGATCAAAGCCCAGATCATCTTTGGCTTCCGGGAAGTCAAAGGTGAAGGCCCAATCCTTATTGGCAGAAGAAAAGCGGCCGTCCCAGGATTTCACCTGAACTGTCGCCGCAAGCACAAGGCTGACCCGTTCCGGGCCGTACTTCTCCATCACTTCATCGATGCATTTCCGATCCAGTCGGAAGCCATCAAAGTGACTGGAAATGGCTTTCTCAATATCCTTCTTGCAGTCGATATTCGCCCAGTGGGAAGCCTTGAATTGTTCAAGCTCGCCAAACTTACGGGCATGGCTGCCGGATTCATGATAAATGGGTGTATTGACGATCGGTTCCATCAGGTGGCCCTCCTGTTCGCGTTTTTCTCTGATGAAGTCATCAGCGATCTGTTTCTTATCTTCGTCTGTTCCTTCTTGCAGCACATCCAGCCGATACTCTGTAAGCTCCAGTTGGGCAATAGCATCCAGAAAAACCGGATGCCATTCTTCTTCCGGAGATTTCGGCGCATACTGTTCCCGCTGCATGACCAGCTGGTTTCTGTAATCCGTCAGCTCACGAAAGCAATAAGACAGCCTGTGATCCATGATCTCATCAGAACTGATCTCATAGGATCTTCTGACTGGACGGACCGGCTGATGCTCGTCATACTGAATGCCGAAATCATCCGCCAGCTTCAGCGCCGCTTCTCTGGGAGACAGACTGAAAAGGCGGCCGGTGAAATTGATCACATCACCGTCCGCCTGGCATCCGAAGCAATGGAAGCGTTTATCAACCTTCATGCTCGGATTCCTGTCATTGTGGAAAGGACATTTGCACATGCCTCCGCGTCCCACCTTCAGGCCGTAGCGTTCTGCGGCCTGAAGAGTGGTCATGGTGTTCTTCACCGCTTCATAAAGCGTCATTCACATCACCGTTCCTGTTCCGGCTTTTTCTTTTCAGCCTGCGTTGCGGGACGATCCAGATTCAGCTTCGCGTCCAGCTCAGCCAGACGGGCACTCTTGGTTTTCAGCTCTTCCTCCTGCGGGAAGGGCTTACCCAGCTCTGCCTTTGCGGTGGTCATCTGCTGATTCAGATCATTCAGTTTGTTTTCCACATTCTGAATGCGTCTCGGAATTCCGGCCAGAGCATTATCGATTCTCGTGATGTTGCCGCGCGGGTCAGAACCCAACTCCACCTGATGGGACATCGCCCCCTTCAGGGTCAGCTGGTACATCTGAGACAGAGGATTGTACATGACGCTCATGGAGAAGCCGCGATACTCGCCAAGAGCATGATCCTTCTCATTGCTCACATGCTTACAGGCATCCAGGATCGCCTCGCCGGCATCCTTGGCTTCGGTGAAGGTTTCACCGCCGACTGTCATGCCAATGAATTCTTTTTCCGGCAGCGGATGTGCGGCAGCTGTCGCCAGATCCTGCTCAAAGCCGGACAGGTAGCCCTTGTTGCGTTCAATCTCCTGCGGGAAGTATTTCAGCAACCGGTCTTCCAGACGATACTGCTGGCTCTGATGGTCAGCCTTCATCAGACGAAGACGCGCCACATCCACGTCCAGATCCATCTTTTCCTTGATGGCCGGATCACCGGCGCACAGGGCTTTGATTTCCGCGTAGGACAGAGCAGCTTCATCAATGTCATCGCAGGAGCGCACAGGGCTCTTGCTCGTCATGATCTGCGAAATGAACTTCTGCTTGTTCTCCACCGTCTGCCAGAGATAGGAATCGAAGGTGCCTTCCGTTGCGTACCGATAGATCTGAACATCCGGATTCATGTTGCCCTGACGGACAATACGACCGGAGCGCTGCTCCAGATCCCCGGGACGCCAGGGACAGTCCAGATCGTGAAGGGCAATCAGCCGGTCCTGGCAGTTGGTGCCCGCACCCATCTTGGCAGTGCTGCCGATCAGTACGCGAACCTGCCCGGCACGAACCTTGGCAAAAAGCTCCTTCTTTTTCACTTCGGTATTGGCGTCGTGAATGAACGCGATCTCTTCAGGCGGCACGCCACGGGCGATCAGCTTGCTCCGGATATCTTCATACACATTGAAGTCACTCACGACCGCTTCGCTGGATGCACCGGCCAATTCCGTCAGATCATCGACTGGTTCCAGCGGCGGAAGTTCATCTTCGTCCCTGGGACTATCTGTCTTTTCTGCTGTATCTGTCTGCGGGGATGTTCTCTCCATGCCCTTCGGGGTAGAGATGTCGCAGAATACCAGCTGTGTCAGCCGGTCGTCTGCGCCTTCCTGCCAAATGCGGAAGATGTTTTTGACGCAGGCATTGACCTTGCTCCCCGGGTCATCCGGCAGCAGAGGATTGATCAGTCGCTGATCCAACCCCAGCTTTCTTCCGTCGCTGGTAATCTTCAGCATGTTGTCCACCCTCGGATCAACGCTGCCGGAGTGTACCTTCCCGGCACGCTCGGACAGGCTCTGCACCATAGCCTTCTGGATTTCTGTCGGCTGAACGACAACGGTCTCATAGTGCGGCGTCGGCGTAGGCAGCTTCAGCTGATCCGCCGTTTTGATGTCCGCGACCTCCTTGAACATCGACATCAGCTCAGGAAGGTTGAAGAACTTGCTGAAACGGGTTCGTGCCCGGTAACCCGTTCCCTCCGGAGCCAGTTCAATGGCTGTGGAAGTCTCACCGAAGGTAGAAGCCCAGGCATCGAAGTGGGTCATGTTGTTCCTCTTCAGGGTGCCGTACTGCAGATACCGCTGCATGGTGTACATCTCCGTCATGCTGTTGCTGATGGGAGTACCGGTCGCGAAGATCACGCCGCGTCCTCCGGTCAGCTCATCCATATACCGGCATTTCAGGAACATATCCGTGGATTTCTGCGCTTCGGAAGTGGAAAGACCGGCTACGTTCCGCATTTTCGTCGTCAGGAAGAGGTTCTTGTAGGCATGCGCCTCGTCCACAAAGAGTCGATCCACACCCAGCTCCTCAAAGGTGACCACATCGTCCTTCCGTTCTTCCGCCTGTAGCTTCCGCAGACGGCCTTCCAGCTGCTTACGGGTACGCTCCATCTGCTTGATGGAAAACTGCTCACCCCGCATGAACTTCAGCTCCTGGATGCCCTGGGTGATCTCCTCGATCTGCTCCTGCAGAAGGCGTTCCTGCCGTGCCTTTGACATGGGGATCTTCTCAAACTGGCTGTGACCGATAATGATCGCGTCATAGTCGCCGGTGGCGATCCGGGAACAGAAACGACGGCGATTATTCTTTTCAAAATCCTTTTTGGTCGTGACCAGGATCTTGGCAGACGGATACAGGCGCAGGAATTCAGAGGCCCACTGCTCAGTCAGGTGATTGGGCACCACGAACATGGATTTGCTGCACAGGCCAAGGCGCTTGCTCTCCATAGCGGAAGCAACCATCTCATAGGTCTTGCCAGCGCCAACCACATGAGCCAGCAGCGTGTTGCCGCCATAGAGCGTGTGCGCAATCGCGTTCCGCTGATGCTCTCTGAGCACAATCTCCGGGTTCATGCCGGAGAATGTAATGTGCTGTCCGTCATATTCGCGGGGGCGGACGCTGTTGAACAGCTCATTGTATTGGGTAACGAGCGCTTCACGCCGGTCAGGATCCTTCCAGATCCAGTCCCGGAAGGCGTCCTTAATAGCCTGCTGCTTCTGCTGCGCCAGTGTGGTTGCCTTCTGATTCAGCACGCGCTTTTCCTTACCATCGGCATCCTCGATGGTATCGTAGATGCGGACATCACGGAGATTCAGTGTATCTTCCAGGATTCGCAGACCGCTGGCCCGATCCGTACCGTAGGTCAGATTGTTTGGAACGTTGTTGTACGAGAGGACATTTTTTCCGTTGATGCGCCATTCTGAGGTGAAGTTGGAATACTGCACCTGAACCGCACGTCGCTGATAGAACGGGATCTCGAAGAGTTCCTCCATAAACTGCTGGATGTACTTCTTGTCAACCCAGGTCGCGCCAAGGCGTACATCAATCTCGGAGGCATCCAGATCCTTGGGCTGTGCCTTTTCCAGAGCATTGACGTTTGGCTCAAAGATGGGTGAAATCCCTGCTGCCGCACGGGCATCCCGAAGCTTCTGACGCACATTCCCGGACAGGTACTCGTCTGCCGTGACATAACGGGGACTCCCGTTTTCATCTACCGGCGCAGGCAGCCTGAAGATTACCCCGGTCAGCTCAGAGGCGATCTCATCTTCGCTCTTTCCAGTCAGCTCCGCCATGAAGGGCAGATCTACAGCAGCCTTTTCCGCAATGGAAACCGCCAGCGCTTCCACCGATGTGTCCACATGCTCCACGGTCCGTTGCTGACGGATCGTGCGCTTGCTGAACATATCCGCCTTGCGCTCAAGCTCTCCGTTTTCCGTCAGTATTTCCAGCGAGGAGAGCAGATAGTACGAGGAATCATCTGAGAAAGCCTGCGCATTGGGACGGCTGTTGATCAGACCAAACCGGGCCGTAAAGCTGTCATACAGCGTATTCAGCTCTGCCTGAAGCTCATGGATCGTGAAGTCATCCGATTCCTGAAGCTGAGCGTCCATCAGACGGTGTACGCAGTCCCGAAGGCTGACCATGCCCTTGATGCGCGCTTCTGCTGTCGCGTTCAGATCCGGATGCACCATCGCAGAGTTTTCCCGGTAATACACCTTGTCATCGACAACGGTATAGGAATAGTTCCGCACATTGGGATCAGCGGGAATGCTGTCCCGGATGGCTTCGCCCTCTGACAGCTCCGGTGCTTCCTCGGCCCGATATGTGCCGGAGATCTTTGTGACCGCTTCCGCCAGCTGCTGAGACAGGTCTGCGCCTTCCAGTGCCTGACAGGCCGTCTCCTGATGCGCTCCATACATGGAATCGTCCCAGACCATCTTGCCGAGGATCATGTCCGGGTGATCCGCGAAGTAGCTGTTGACAGGTACGCCATCTTCCGTCTGACCCAGATGCACCCAGTCCGGCTCAATGTCGATGGCACGGTCACGCTTCTGCAGGAAGATGATGTCTGAGGTGACTTCCGTGCCGGCATTGGCCTTGAAAGCATTATTGGGCAGGCGGATCGCTCCCAGCAGCTCAGCCCGCTGAGCGATATACTTCCGTACCTCCGACGACTGCTTGTCCATGGTGCCCTTGGAGGTAATGAAAGCAACGATACCGCCAGGCCGCACCTGATCCAGCGCCTTGGCAAAGAAGTAATCGTGAATCAGGAAGTTGTAGCGGTCAAACTGCCGGTCGGCAACCTTGTACGCGCCGAAGGGCACGTTGCCGATGGCCAGGTCGAAGAAATCCTTTCGATCCGTCTTCTCAAAGCCGGTGACGGCGATGTCCGCCTGTGGGTACAGATACTGCGCAATCCTGCCGGTGATGCTGTCCAGCTCTACGCCGTACAGCCTGCTGTTCTGCATGGTTTCCGGCAAAAGACCGAAGAAATTGCCGACACCGCATGACGGCTCCAGAATGTTGCCGGTATGGAAGCCCATCTGCTCCACGGCGGAGTAGATCGCACGAATTACGGTCGGAGAAGTGTAATGCGCGTTCAGCGTGGATGCTCGCGCCATTTCGTATTCTTCCGGGGTAAGCGTATATTTCAGCTCCCGGTATTCATCAGCCCAGGCCGCGTTTCGCTCATCAAACGCCTGCGGAATGCCACCCCAGCCCACATACTGAGAAAGCACCTCCTGATCTTCAGGAGATGCCGGCCGGTTTTCCTTTTCCAGTGTTTTCAGCGTGCGGATCGCGCGCATATTGTTTTCAAACTTGGTCTTCTGACCGCCTTCACCCAGGTGGTCATCCGTAATCCGATAATTGACTGCAGGCTCAGAAGCAGTCTCCTGCACCGGCGGTAGCTCCGTTTCCTGGCCTTCTTCTGTCTGCGCCTGCCCCAGCGGTTCTGTCCTGAAGGGCAAGTTACGCTCATCACGGTCCAAAAGCGGCCCCAGAATGCTTTTGCTTTCTGCGCGGAAAATCGGGTAAACCATTTCCGGATCGCGGAAGGTGACATCATAGAAGCGGACACCGTCCACCGTGAAGGGGCGTCCATCCATATAGATCGTATCGCCTGGATGCAGATCATAGGCAAAGGGCGGCTCCTGCGGCGGTCTCTGGGGATGGCGGGGCGGCGGCAGCGGCTCATCCAGCGTCAAGTCAATGGTGACTTCCCTCATAGCGGGAATGCCATCATGTTCAGGAATGCGGCGTTCACCAGGACGAAGGGGCGGAATATCCGGCTCTGCCTGCGGCTCCTGCTCATCTGCGGACGATTCCTCAGCCGCGATCACAGCCGCATCCGTCTCCACCTGCTGAATGAACGGATTCCGGGAAAGCGCTTCCGGATCGACCACTTCACCGTTCACAATGCCGTTTCGTGCAAGCTCTTCACGGATCGCGGTGGGATCAATATCATCCAGAGGATCCTCTGCTTCTGGCGCTTCCTCCAGTGCATCGGTCGTTTCAGACGCTTCAGGCGCTGTTTCCGCTTCCGGATTTGCTACAGGCTGATATGCAAAACGAGGGACAGGCACAGGCAGCTCCTGTCCGGCCAGAGCGCTGCGCATCTCATCCAGCTGCTGTCTTTCCGCATCATCCAGATAGTTTCCGCTTTCAACCAGCCTGCGAACATGCTGCTCCACAGCAGGCCAGCGCAGCTTCATTTCCTCCTGAAAGCCCCGACGGCTCAGGCGAAGACCCTGACCGTTGTAATCCACAAAGCCGGAGGAGCCATCCAGGTAGGTGTGACTGTGCCCGCCAATTCCGTATTCCTCTTTCAGGAATTCCTGCGCTGCCTTGGGTGAAGGATGGCTGTCGTACAGAGCGGCAATCCGAAGCCTGCCCCCGGAAAAGCCGGAACCTCGGCTCAGTACATGATCAATTTCCTCGTCAGAAAATGAAAATGCAGAGGGCTCAGCCTCTGCATGGGGTGGATTATTGGGGACATTCTGTTCCTGCCGGTCGATCTTTTCAATCTGTTCCGCTTCGGTCGGAAGCTCAAAGGCAATCTGAACGGCTTCCGGTTCCGGATTGCTCAGGCGTAGATCAGTTCCGTCAGGATCATTTCTTCGGCCTGATTCTTCAGGGAGTTCATCGTCCCGACCCATTTCATCTGGTCTCGGGCTTTCAGCTCCTCCGTCACGCCCGCCTGTTTCGTCAGCAGGCTCATCAGGTTCTCCAGACGGCTGTGGGCCATCGTGTCGATCTCCTGGAGATGCTCCATCAGCTTTCCGCTCAGGATCAGCCTCGTGTACAGGCCGGGGCGGTTCTGCTCCAGGTACTGCTGCCTCATGATCCCGTACTTGCCCAGGGGTCTGCGCTCCGCTTCGGTCAATCCCATCTCCGGCAGCAGGTAGTCTCCGTTCCTCTTGTAAATCAGTTCGCTCATGGCTCATGCTCCTTTCAGTCATTCTGACAGTCGTTTCAATCTGACGCAGCACCTGGCCGCTGATCTCACTGACAGCCTTGCCAAGCTCTGCGACTGTGGCTGGGGTGTTCCAGTCCAGCACCTCTGTGAAATCCTCCCGGAACAGCTCCGGATCCAGTCCGCACCGGGTCTGGATGCTGTAGGAGATGCTGGCGGCAGCGGCCTTCCGGAAGGAAGCTCCGATGCTGAAATCATCATACTCGGCCAGTTGGGATCCGTCCACGCTGTCGCGGATGTCACGGGCATGATTCCGCCAGTATTCCAGTGCCTGCTGCTGTGCGATCTGATCGATCTGCTGCTCCAGACCCATCGCGGCATCCGCATAATACTGATCCTCAAGCATCTGCTGAACCGGCTCCCTGGCTGCATCCGACAACGCCCACGGCTCAACGTTTCTGGAGTTCCTGCGCGTGCCGGTATCGGATACATCAAATACATACCGGATATCCATGCCATAGGGTCCGGGCGTCAGAAGCGCAATGCCCTTGGAGCCGCGCCGGATATACCGCCGCATGGTGTCGTTCCAAAGATCATAGGTCGCGCAGGCTGTGGCATCCGGACGCTGAGCATAGATCATCAGCTGATCATGGAATGGATACTTGTACAGCCTTGAAGAAGTGTTCAGAAAAGCTGCCCAGTCCAGATAATCCCCGGTGATTTTTCGGGCGGTATCATCCGCCATCTGTGCATAGAGCTGTGTTTTGTTGGGCATCGGGTATTACCTCCTCTCGGGTTATTCAATCTCCGCGTCCGGATCGATCTCATCCCATGCAGGATTGTCTGTCCACCCGAATGCGGAATCTTCGTCCGAATAGGCCTCATCCTCCAGCGGATAAAATGGATTCAGCGCCTCCGCGACCTCAATGTATTCAGCGTCTGTCATGCGCTCCAGCTTTGCCAGCACACTGCGGGTCAGGGCTTCCAGATCTTCCTCGTCGGGCATCAGATCCTTCTGCATTTCACGCAGCTCATGGATCAGACCTTTCCGGCTGCCAGGATCGTAAAGGCAGATCAGGTTCTGTTCTTCAGTCGTAAACGTAGTCATCGCTATACCTCCATGTTTGATTTACAGAGCCAAATTGAGGCAGGATGACCTCTTGGTCGTCCTGCCTCAAAACCGGGGAATTGGCTATCGAAGAAGTGTTGATATATAAGGCTTTGGGGAATGCGGAGAAGAGGCTAAATCAAACATTTGACTGCCTTCTCACGAGTTATGCCGCTGTTCGTACATGCGTGTTCTTGTCTTTTTCCGATTCGCTGTCTCGGCGCAGCCTTTACAATATTTCTGTTTGGCATGCGTTGGAACAAAGGGATTCTGACAGATTTCACAGCGTTTCATGCCGTGAGGAAGGGGGTCCTCATCCTCCTCGTCATACCAGAGTGCATAGGACACCAGGTCATTCAGATTCCACTCCGCGGGAAGCACACAATCCAGAAAATAGTCGCAGTCAATCGCTCCGTCATGGATGCTTTCATAGTTGGGGTTCACCAGATGACACCTTTCATCTGTCAGGAGACAGTTTCCGCGATCATAGTTTGCACACTCACCCCTGGCCAGTGCCTTGATGCTTTTCAAAATCTGCTTATCAGTCATGGAACCTCGTTTCTTCTGCGGGGAACATCCCCGGCAGAGAAAAAGGCATCAGTCATCAGGGCTGATGTCTTCCTCGGTCATGAAGATATTGAAAGCGGCAAGCTCAGGAATGGCATGTACTTCCGCGTAAGCCTTGGCGTTTTCCAGTTCTTTGGGATCGTCATACTCCTCGAGCGTGCTCAGAGAATAAACCGGATTATCAAGACGATATACCCGATAAGCATCAAAACGGGGATCCGTCTTCATCCCAAGCTTCCTGTTCAGGTAATCGGCAAGGCCCAGAAGAAAGAAGGCTTCCCGATAAAACCCTTTATCAAAGAAGTAATCGATAAAGGCTTCACTGTTGAAGCTGGACGCCAGAAGGGAATCTTCCGCAAACTGGCGCAGCTGTACCAGCTTGTCCACCGTGGAATAGAAGAGCAGCAGCGTATGCCCATCATGGAGAGGCTGCTTCTCCCGGACTTCCTCATCGTCATCTTCCAGGCATTCATCCCAGTAGTGATCAAGGACGTCCTCGACAGTCGTGTCCAGGGCATCGGCAATGCCGTAAATCGTTGCAGCTTCGCAGTGATCGATCTGCGCCTTTCCGCTGAGAATATCCCGGAGAGTGGAATCAGGCACGCCGCTCATCATGCTCAGGTCAGCGCGGGTCATGCACTTCTTATTCATCAGATTCATCAGATACATATTCTTATCGCTCCATTTCATTTCTTTTGATTTTGGGTTTCGCCATCTGCTGCTGTTCGGGCTCTTTCCGCCCCTTCAGCATCGCATGCTCACACTGAGCGTCCTTGTCATAGGCATACAGGTAGAAGTTGTAATCGCCTCTGCGCGGGGTACAGCGCAGGCAGTAGGTGTAATGGGGAGATTCAGCCTTAAAGCCAAAGCTGTCCTCGCAGGCAAGCCCGTCGCGGCACCCTCTGCTCATACTGGCAAAGTTACGGAGCAGACCATCCTGCTTCCGAAGTGCGTTCACCACATTCTGAAGCTCCTCATGGAAGGCGGTGCTCTTCAGGTCCGGCTGGTGATCAAACCAGCTCGTCCAGAACTCGCCACCGCTTTTTCCGAAGTCGCCGCGCAGGTGCCCCACACAGCCGCGTTCCAGATCCTGCTCACTGCTGCCGGAATAAAGCCAATCGGTTTTTTCCGGTTCGATAGGCCTCCAGGTCAGTTCGCCCTGAAGCTCCTTTTCTGTTTCACCAAGGATGGCCTCAAAGGCATACAGCGCAGTTCGGGAATACTCACCGTAGGTATCTGATGCTTCCGCAGGCAGTCCCTGCTGTTCATAGAAGGAAGAGGAGTCAACAGCATCCAGATAACCGGTGATCTCATCTTTCAGATCAGAAACAAGCTCCGCCATGCTCTCCCGGTTCTCGCCGCCGTAGATCATCTCTTCAACGCCCATGTCAGGATCCTCAGAACTGAAGGAAAGCGTCAGCTCCGCCCGGTCTCCCTGCCGGTTGTATTCCAGGGTGGTGTCCGCCGTATAGTCATGAGAATAAAATCTCACCTGATGCTCATCCGCTTCCGGCATGGGATTGTCATGCAGACTGTCGCGCCAGGATTCATAATCGTGGGTAGATTCAATCATTCTGTACCTCCTTGCTTATCGCTCAGGATCGTTCCGGTGTTTGGGACGGGGCAGGTGCTCAGGAGCATTGGAAGCCTTAAGCGTTTTCTCTTCCTTCGGTCCGTTGTTGATGATCCCGTCAATCATGTTCAGATCGTCTTCCATCGCCATCTCCGCATTGCGAAGCGCGTTTGCCGGCGGAATGAAATCCGGCAGTCTCTGAAAGCCGAAGCTGTCCGTGTAATAGCAAGACAGCCGTCCGTTTTGCTTCAGCGCAATCACATCGCTGACGCTCAGGCTGTGCCCATGGAAGTCCTCAGGACGATCCAGATTGAACCGGGCGTAAAGGCCTTCCAGAATAGCAGCCTGGTCACGCACATCCGTTGGAGGAAGAGCGGCTGAATAAACCAGCTCATAGTTTTCAGACTTCACGGTCTGATCAACATTCCGTGTATCACAGCCTTCCAGCCAGCAGCACCCGTCTCCAAGGCTCAGATACAGGATCGCTTCCTGCTTCGTCATGTTCCTGACCGTAATCATCTGCGGATCATCATTGTGAATCACAAGGAAGCCCTCATCCCGAAGAAACTGTTCAGCAGCGGCTTTATCAGGAAAGACCGTGCTTTCGGCAGCGTCCAGAACCTTATGGACATCCCTCCGCAGGCGTTGTCCATCCCGTCTCAGCTCATCCATGCTGGCGAACCGAAGCAGGTGATAATCCTGGCCATCCTTCACCTGATAAATCGCATAACTGTTATCTTGCAAAATCGTCACCTCCATAAGAGATCAGGCTGGACGCCAATCAAAGCATCCAGCCTGTAAGGGTTATTCCGTCAGCACCATGCCGCTGGTCTTTGTTCCATCCGAAAGCACCAGCGCGTATTTGATCTTCCCATTTTCAGCCGACTGCCTGCAGATGCGCAGACCATACAGCTCCAACGATGTGCCACGGGAAAGGGTCAGCTCAAACTCGGAGTCATTCCAGTAGCGGCTGCGGTTGCTGTCGTAATAGTCCAGCTGCCAGGAACCGTTCCATTCCACCTCGCGTCCGCTTTCCAGCGTGGATCTGCCGGTCACGGAGCCATCCTCGTGGAACACGATCCGGCTGGCATCAATCGAGGTGCCGGCGTACAGCTTCCAGCTGCCCACAATGGCTTTTTCCGCTTCACGCAGGGTGGTGACTGTGCCGGAAAGACATTCGGTCGGCACAAAACCCCGGAAGAGGACATCCTTTTCGGTGCCCTCAATGTATGTCCAGGCACCCATGGTGCCGAGGCAGGTCACCTTGGTGTTTTCGGTCAGTTTGGCCAGCGGAGTCTTGCTGACCAGCGGATCATCCGTGACCTCCACATCATAGTTGACCACGGCAGCCGCGCGTTTCAGGTTCAGATCCGGCACGGTGACATCTTTGGGCAGCGCGTTGATGTAGATATAGCCGATACGGTTCTGCTTATCGGAAATATCATATTGCACGAGGATCCAGTCGTCCTCCGCACCGAAGACCTGAATCCAGCCATTGGTGCTCACTCGGGCACGGCCCTTCGCGCCGCGGATACTCTTCTTGGTCGGAGCGGAGAACACGGCGTAGGTCTGATTGCCCGTAAAGGGAATCACCTCGGCAGACAGCGTGCCCTCGGGGATTTCCGGCACATTGGAAGTGTCCATGGTGATAACCGTTCCGTTATCTGCCATGGCCGTCCCGCACAGAAGCATCAGAATCAGGAAGAGCGATACAAACCTTTTCATCTATTTCCCTCCTTGTTTGTCAAAGGTCGGACGGAGAAAGGGTTTCCCGTCCTTGTAATCCAGGTGCAGTGTTGCCTCATAACGGATATGCGACTTGGCTGACAGCAGCCCGGTTTTATGAACAGAGCCCTTTTCCACCAGTGCCTTTACATCACTGGAGGTCAGCGGATGCTCCGCTCCGGTCAGAATGCCGCCCGTCTTCCAGAGTGCAAAGCCACAGATCCTGTTTTCACACATAAAGCCCTTAGGCCGGTCCGTGATGGCTGCGCCGCACTTCGGGCATTTGCAGATCACCTGCCGCATGGGCTGGAAGAGCTGATCCGCGTTCTCCGCACGGGTGGTATCCTTGGTCAGATCCCGGACAAAGGCACGGACATCCTCCATAAAGGCTTCCGGCTTCTCTTCGCCCTTTTCAATCCGCTTCAGGCGCTGCTCCCACTCAGCTGTCAGCTGAGCAGACATCAGCTTTTCCGGTAGCACAGACGCCAGGGCTTTGCCCTTGGCTGTCGGTGTCAGAATCCGCTTTCTCCGGTCACCAGTGCGCTCAACCAGCTTGGTTTCCAGCAGCTTTTCGAGGATCGCTGCACGGGTAGCAGGTGTACCGATACCCTTGTGCTCTGCGTCATCCGGCATATCGTCAGCGCCGGCTGTCTCCATGGCATGCAGAATGGTGTCCTCGGTATGATGCGCAGGCGGGGTGGTCTTGCCTTCGGCCAGCTCAGCCCGGGGCAGAGCGATTTCATCGCCCTCCTTCAGGTCATCCGGAAGCGAAGCAGTTTTCTCATCGTCCTCTTCCGGAGCCCGACCGCCGATGCTGCCACGGAAGGCCTGCCAGATCCGCTGCCAGCCCATTTGCAGGATCTTCTTTCCCTTGAGCTTGAACTCACGCCCTGCACAGGCGACAGTAACGGTTGTTTCGTCAACCACAAACGGCTCATCCATGGCGCAGAGGAGCCGTGTGCTGACCAGCGTCAGCAGATCCCGCACGCCGGAGGCCAGCGAATTGATCACCTGCTCCTGACCCGGCATGGAATCCGTAGGGATAATGGCATGGTGATCGCTTACCTTTTTGTCATTCACCACAGTCTCTGCGTGACCGCCCAGCTCCAGTCCGGCAGCAAAGGGAAGCGTGCCGCTGACGCGGGAGGCCAGCTCCGGCATTTTCCCCTCCATGTCATGGGTCAGGAACCGGCTGTCTGTGCGAGGATAGGTCAGCAGTTTTTTCTCATAGAGAGCCTGCGCGTATTCCAGCGTCTGCTGGGCTGTATAGCCGAAGATGCGGTTGGCATCCCTCTGGAGCGTGGTCAGGTCATAGAGCAGCGGAGGATTCTCTTTCTTTTCCTTGTGCTCGACCTGTCTGACCACAGCACTGTCCCTGTTGCAGGCCTCCGTCAGGCTGCGGGCCTCGCTCAGGTCATGAATGCGTTCGGAGTGCCCGATCAGGCCGTTGCCCAGATCCAGCTTGACGGTGTAGAAGGTCTCCGGCTCAAAATGCTCGATGGCGTCCTCGCGCTCACTGAGCATTGCCAGGGTCGGTGTCATAACCCGACCAATGGGCAGCGTAGGCCCATACAGGAGCGAATACAGCCGTGTTGCGTTCATCCCGATGAGCCAGTCAGCCTGCGCCCGGCACAACGCCGCCTGATAGAGATTGTCATAGGCGGACTGGTTCTTCATGAAGTGAATGCCTTCCCGGATCGCACTTTCTTCCATGGAGGAAATCCATAAGCGCCGAACCGGCTTCCGGCAGCCTGCCTTTTCGTAGACCAGACGGAAGATCAGCTCACCCTCACGCCCTGCATCTGTCGCGCAGATGATGCCATTTACCTTGTCATCGTTCATCAGGGAGCAGACAATGTTGAACTGCTTCGCGCCATCAGCGGATACGTTGTATTTCCACTTGTCCGGGATAATGGGCAGATCCTTATAGCGCCAGGTGGCAAAATCCTTGTTGTAGTCCTCGGGCATGGCCAGCTCGACCAGATGTCCCAGGCACCAGGTGACCATGAACCCATGGCCTTCCATGTAGCCGTTCTTCGATTCCGTCGCGCCAATCGCAGCAGCGATGGCTTTGCCGACGCTCGGCTTTTCAGCAATGAATAATTCCATGTTTCCCTCCATGCAAACGGCCCTGCGGGTTCAGTCCGCAGGGCTCGTGTTATTACTCCTGATTCGGTTCTTCCTCGTCCGATTCGTCGTCATCATCATCCAGAACAAAGTCATTGTCAGCGCGGCTCTTACCGCCCTTGCCCTTGTTCTTCAGCATGAAGATCGCACCGCCGCCGCCCAGCAGCACAATGGCCGCCAGCGCGATGATCGCTGTCATCTGATCAGGCTTTTTCTCCGGCTCCGGCTCAGTCACCGCCGGTGTAGGCGCGGGAACCGCAGTCGGTTCGGGCGTGACATAGATGATTTCCGGCGTAGGCGTCGGAACCTCTTCCTTCTCCTCGTCGGACATCAGGGCCAGCAGATCCCGCTCGTCCACCAGGTTCAGGAAGTAGGTCTCATACATCTCTGCTTCCTCGTCAATCGGCTTGTCATAGTCAATGACGAGGTAGAAGGTGTTGCCGGCCTTGGACTGAAGGGTGATGAACTGCTTGTTGGTAGCCGCACTGTACAACACATCCAGCGTATGGGAATTGCCATCCGCCTGATACGGCATGCCCGGACCGATGGTGATGTACTCGGTCTGGATGATGGGTTCCGGTGTCGGAGCAGCGGTCGGCTCTGCCGTGGGCACTGCAGTCGGAGCCTGCGTGGGCTCCATCCAGTCATCGTCGGAAACATAGATCAGAGAGCTGCCCAGACCGTGCGGCTTCTCCGTGACTGCCGGAACAACCACAGCGGCAGGTGTCGGATCGGACGCGGGCTCCTCAGATGCCGGGGCCTCTGTCGCGGAAGTGCTGCCGCCCGGCTTTTTGCTGGGCTTCGGCGTCGCGGTCGGTTCCGGAGTCGGGTCAACCGGCTTCACATAGTCCGGATTATCCAGCGTAATCGGATCAGAGAAGTTTCCGGCAAAGTCGAAGGCGCGGACAGCCAGCTTTTCAAACTTGTTCATGTTGTCATCCAGCTCAACGTCCAGCTTATTGCCTTCCACAGTCGTAAACAGCATGCTGTTGATCTGAACACCGGCAATCCCGGAAAGCTCGTCCCGCACCTCAATGTGCAGGACAGAGTTGGCGATGTTCGCGCTCACCAGCGGAGCGGCCAGGTCAATGGTGCTGACCTGCGCCGTTTCATCAAACGTCCGGTCATAGGGATCGGTCACGCGGAGCATGAAGGTACCGTTCTCATGAACGGTGATTTCGGCCCTGCCCTGGTCGAACAGATCCTCACAGTCCGTCCAGGCACCGCCATTCATGCGGTACTCGATCTTCTGCCAGCCAATGTTTTCCTTGTCGGTCACCGTCGCCTTGATTTCAGCTCCGTTATTGTTTGTCCAGCCGCCAGGCGCGATCAGCACAATCCTGTACGGATTGCCCGGCAGGACAGGCGCTTCTGTTGCGACTTCCTCCGGGTCGCTCACGGTTTCCGCCATGCCGGGGCAGATACCCACCAGCATGGAAGCGATCAGGAGCAGCAGAATCAGCCGCAGCCCGCGCTTATGCGTTCTCATCATCAATGGATTCCTCCTTTTCAGCGGGCTGCCTGCCCGCGTCCTTCACACTTTGGGGAAGCTCCGGCACGGGTTTGGTTTTGTCGCCGTACAGCTTCTTCATGATCTCAGCCAGCTGCTCAGGCGTAACGTTGTACTGCGCCGCCGTTGCGTTGATCGCCGAGGCATCCGCCTGCTGAACAAGCTTCCGGATCTCTTCGACCTCTTCCCGAAGGTCGGCAAGCTCCTTTTCCTTTTTCTTCAGCAGCGCGTGCAGCTTCAGCCGGTCCGTGGGATACCTTTTCTGTTTCTTTTCGGTCATACTCTTCACCTCAGTCAATCGGCAGCCGGCCGAAAGCGTAAATCTTCTTTGCCCACTGCGCGTTTTTCAGATCCGCAAAGCCGATGGGATCCCCGGCATGGATCATCATATTGTTGCCCACGTAGATCCCCACATGGGTAATTCCCTTGACATCGGCTCCCATGGTCTTTTCAAAGAACACCAGATCACCGGGCCGTGCTTCCTCACAGGGAATATCCGTACACAGGGAATACAGCCCCTGCGCTCCCAGACGCCTGGTTTTATATACGCCGGACTGGTTGAGTACCCAGCAGACAAACCCGGAGCAGTCAAAGCTGGTTTCGGGACTGGAGCCGCCGTACACATAAGGGTATCCAATATACTTTTCTGCTTCGACCATCATATCCAGAAAGTTTGGATCAAGGATCAGAAGCATTTCCGGGATCGTGTACTTAACCAGCTTGTTTTTGGACTTCACGCCGTTGACCTTGACGTTTGTCTTGCCCGCGGAAGTAATCACGGGCACCTCCATGTCTTCGTCTCCCATGAAGTAGATGGGATCGTCCAGGATGACAAAGGCATTCTCATCCCACTCGATATCCTCGATCTCGATGAAGGGCTCATCCTCCGCGACGGCTGCCCGTGACGGCAGGAAGGCCGACATCAGGATCAGAGCGATGATGACTGCCAGCACCTGCCTGGCGGTAAAAGCGGACTGCTTTTCATACATGCGAATCATTTTCTGCATCTCCTTTATTGTTTTCGGTATGGAAAGCGGAGCCCTGACCATGCAAGGCTCCGCTCCCGGAATCAGTTCGGGACACGCCCGAAGGAATGGAAGTGCTGTCTCCAGTAGGAATCGTTCAGGTTGGCATAGCCCAGGGGCGATCCGCAGTGGATCATCATGTTGTTGCCCACATAGATGCCGCAGTGGGTAATGCCGGCAACGCCTTCGCCCATGGTGCCATCAAAGAACACAATGTCACCGGGCTTAGCCTGATCCACCGGAACATCCCGGCAAAGGCTCCGCAGCCCCTTGGCTCCCAGCCGACCGGTGTTGTAGACGCCGCTGGCCGTGAACACATAGCTGACAAAGCCGGAGCAGTCAAAGCTGGTTTCCGGACTCGCGCCGCCCCACACATAGGGATAGCCGACATACTTGTTGGCTTCCTCCATGAGCTTCGCGAAGGTCGGATCCGCGTCCAGTGTTTCCTGCGGAATGTCATACAGCATGGGATCCTTCAGCGGAACCGCGTGCGGCCCGTGGAAGATCCCTTCCATGTTGCCGTGGCTTGCCATGTACAGGGCGTACATGCCCATGGTGTGATGGCTCATGCTGACGACCGGCAGATGGCTCAGATCCTTGTTCTCCAGCTTCACGTTGCAGATCGTGTAGGTATAGGGTACATCCGCGTCGTAGGTGTAGGATTCCGTATAGGTCCGTCCGGTATCCGGATCGGTCACAAGGCGCGTTCCGGTCTGACGCTCCGTCCGGTATCGGGTTTCGGTGGTGACCGTTTCCGTGACCACGTACTGGAGGGCGAAATACTTCTCAATGACCGGCATAGCCGAATCAATGTCCCATTCCTGGCCGTCGTAATAGGCCGAGATAATGGCGATCAGCACATACGGGTTATGCCAGATCTCATCTGCCTCGACATGATACTCATCGTACCCGGGATGGTAGCGCTCATAGTGATCCATCTCGTCCTTCAGCTGCCGCTCCTTTTCCGCGTAGACACGTTCAGCGGCCCGGACATCCTCTTCCTCAGCGGGATAGGTGCCGATCACGACGGATTCCAGTACGGACTGCGCCAGCGGCGTGCAGGCCTGGAGGCTGCTCATGACGATCAGGAGCATGCCGCCCAGGGCGAGAAGCAGCAGGATGGTCGGATGACGGCGGATGACCTCAACGGCTTTCCCGGCGGCATCGCTGACCTTTTCTGTAGCCTTCTCAGCGTTCTTCGCTGTGTTCTGTACGGTTCTGCCGCCTTTCCCGCGCTTGGCTGCGGCGTATTCCCGGCGAATGGCACGCTTCTGCTGCCAGCGGGAATAGGGATTGCTGGTGAACTGCGGATGCTCCTCCCGGTACTGCTTTTCCAGCACGCGGATATTGGCCTGATCCAGACGCTTTTCCGCTTTCTCCAGCCGCTTATAGGGCCGCATTTTGTGGGCGTGATAGGCGTGTTCACCCATCTGAAGCGCGGTTTCCGCCTTCTCATCCGTCTGCAGAGCAGCGGTCACGGCTACGTTGTCATCCTCGTTCGCATTCTTCGCTTGTCGGTGAAGCTGGTCACCAGCTGTTCTGACAGCCTTCTGCACAGGATGCGTAAGCTGTGATGGCTTCTTTTTCTGCGTTTCCTCAAACTTCAGCCGCAGCGCCTTTTTCTTTGCGCCGGTGGCTGTGGAGTCAGGGGGAATCGCTTCCGGCCCAGTGGCAGAAATGGAAGGCTCGATGCCTGGCTTACTGCCAGACAGCGATGCTTTGCCCGTACTGGCCTTTTCAGGCTTTGGCTTCTGCCGTGTGTTCTGAACAGCCGGCGCACTGGGATCTGACTGAATCTCAGTGTTTTCCCCGGCATGAGGAGCGGAATGCGCATCACCAGAAACGTCTTCCTGCGAGGCAACAGAGGACGCGGCGTCAGTTTCCTTATTCTCCAGTGTCAGCCTGACCCGATAGCGCTTCAGCTTCTTCTGGGCGGCTTCATATTTGTCAGCTGCTTTCTCCGCTTTTTGGATTGGCCGGCTCAGCGCGTCATTCTCCAGCTCTTCCTTGGAGAACTGGAGCCGAGGAGAGCCCCGGCTGCGGTTTTCATCCATCAGTTCTGTCCCTCCTCAAGCGTTTTTTCTGCCTGCTCAGCGAAATACTTTTCCTCCTGCCGGTCTGCATGCGCAGCCACCTGAAGCATTGCACAAAGGGTAAAGCCAAGCATAGCGGCCACCGGGATCATGATGATCAGGAAAATGGTCATTGTCGTCCTCCTTTTCCCAGCGATCAGGACGCATGAACCTCGGTAGGCTTGGTCGTCATGATGCTGTAGAGCTTGGTATTCTTCGGGAAACGATCCTGGAACGGCAGAATCACATTGCCGTAGAACAGCAGACCTTCGCCTTCGCCACTCTGCGTCACATACGACAGCTGATGCGGCGAAATGCCCAGCTTCTTTGCCAGGATTTCACGGTCGCCGGCAGCCTGGTTGAGCATGTAGATGTAGTCGCTGTTCTCAAAGATGTTTTCGATCTCCTGACTGGCCAGCAGATCCTTCACGTTCTGCGTGATGCCGGTCGGGATGCCGCCCCATTTGCGGAAGCGCTTCCAGATTTCGACCGAATACGCAGCAGTCTGTTCTTCCTTCAGCAGCAGATGGAACTCGTCCATGTAGTACCGGGTGGATCTGCCCTCGGCGCGGTTTTCGGTCACCCGGCCCCAGACCTGATCCTGCACGATCAGCATACCCAGCTTTTTCAGCTGCTTGCCCAGCTCCTTGATGTCGTAGCAGACCAGCCGGTTGTTCACGTCCACGTTCGTCCGGTGATTGAACACGTTCAGAGAACCAGTGACGTAGATTTCAAGAGCCGTCGCCAGGGACTGCGCTTCCTTTTCCTCCTGCTGCCGCAGCGCGTTGTACAGATCCTCCAGAATCGGCACGTTCTCCGGGCAGGGATTGGCCAGATACGGCTGATAGATGATGTGCACGGCGCGGTCAATGATGGTTTTCTCAATCGGCTGCAGGCCATCCCGGCCACCAACGATCAGCTCGCACAGGGACAGGATGAAGTCCGATTTCAGGGAAAGCGGATTCTCATCGTCGCTGTAGTTGAGGTTGATATCCATGGGGTTGATGTAGGAATCGCTGGTGGGTGAAATCCGGATCACCTGACCGTGGAACATATTGACCAGCGGGTAATACTCGCCCTCAGGGTCGCAGATGATAACATCATCGTCAGTCAGCAGGATCACGTTGGCGATTTCGCGCTTGGCGGCGAAGGACTTACCGGAACCAGGCGTACCGAGGATCAGGCCGTTGGGGTTCTTCAGCCACTTCCTGTCCACCATGATCAGGTTATTGGACAGGGCGTTGAGGCCGCAGTACAGCGCTTCCTTGCTGGTCTGGAACAGCTCCTGCGTGGTGAAGGGCACAAAAATAGCGGTCGACGATGTCGTCAGACCGCGCTGAATCCGAATGGCGTTGTGCCCAAGGGGCAGGCAGGAAACCATGCCGCTTTCCTGCTGGAAATCCAGCGGGATCAGCTGGCAGTTATGCTGCTGAGCAAGGCTCTGCGCCTGCTTCACGTTCAGAGAAAGCTGCTTGGCATTGTCCGCCGTGTTCATCACCAGAAAGGTGATCAGGAACATGCGCTCGTTCCGGCTCTGCAGATCCTCCAGCAGCTTTTTGGCCTCGCCGCCGTAGGTGGCCAGGTCGCTCGGGATGATGTCCATGTCATACCCGGCGCGTACAGCCTTTTTCTGTTCCTCGATCTTCATCTTGTCCAGGTCTGTGATTTTCCGCTTCACATCCTTGATGGCCGCCACCTGATCGATGGCCTGAATGTGCAGGGAAACGATCAGGCTGGATTCCATGGCGAGAAAGTCTGCCAGACACCGGTCGTTCAGGTCGGCGGCCAGGATAGAGAAGAAGCTGACCTCGCCCTGCTTGCTTCCCATGCCGAAGGTGTTCTTGGCCCGGAAGTCAAAGCTTGCCGGAGCGATGAAATCCTTGGTGGAAAGCCCGGTCGGGGCCAGCCATTTCCAGTCGAACTGGAACGGAGCCTGCGTGTCCATGTGGAACATGTCATGCATCAGCTTCAGCCGCTCCCGTCCGTCCAGTGGAGAGGCGGCTACCCCCAGACGCTTGAAATTGTTCAGCAGATCAATCTCGATGCGCTCCAGGCGGGGCTTGGCCGCCTTGAAGTTTTCCGCCTCGATGCCATAGGTGATGAACTTGGTCTTGGTCAGACCGTTGTTGCCCTTGGCCAGCTGGTTCTGGAGCATTTCGGCATATTCATGCCGCACATCGTTGAACCCGTCATCCTTATCCGGGATGATAATGCTCTGCTCGAAGGATTCCGCGCTGGCAGTCAGGTTGAGGAAGGAAAACTGAAGGTGAATGGATGCGTCAAAGTAGTTGAGGAAATCACACCAGCCCTCGAAGATGCTGGTCTTGTCATCGTTCTGAGCCAGCTGGTAGTTGATATCCTGAAACTGAATGGTTTTGGTATAGTAGTTATCCGTGACGCGGCAGATCCCGTCAGGCCACATCCGCTGATATGGGATGGTGGCCTGCGCTGTCCGCGGGACTTTCTTTGCGTTCTGCTGCTGGCTGCGCGTCATCAGCTCCTGCAGCTGCTTCTTTTCAGCCCGCGTCAGCTTAAGCTTTTCCTTTTTCTTTGCCATGAAGGATCTTTCTGACCTCCCGTCTGTTTCTCGTATTCTGTTCAAGGGTGGCGTAGAAATTCTCCGTTTCAAATACGCGCGTCCTTGGCCGGATGAACCGGGCCTGAATGTAATGCTTCAGCAGAACCTCCAGAGGCTGGCCGTTGCGCTCAAACATGGCGAACAGAAAAAACGGCAGCATGATGACAATCATGAGCGCCGCCGCCATGCTCACGCCGATGGCTCCCTTTGTCAGGAAGAACACCGGCAGACCAACCAATGCGCCCAGACCGAAGCAGACAACCTGCCGCTTGGTCAGGTTGAACAGAAACTTGGATTTGACGCGGGTCAGATCCTTAGGGACAGGTACATAAGCCATCGATTATCCTCCTTTTCTGCGAAGCACGTACCAGACAGGAAGCCGTTTCCCGGTCTGACTCCGGCTTCCCTGACGCCGGGGCTTCCGCTTGCGCAGCGTCCGGTACTTCTTTCGTGGTTTTGCTTTCCAGCTTGTGTTTTTCTTTTTCATTGCCGTCACGTCCGTTCCTGATTAATGCGCGTTGAAAATGGACTTGGCGACGGAGCTGGACTTGAACAGGGTGAAGCACAGCAGCACTGTGTACCCGATACATGTCCAGAGCGCGGCGCTTACATCGCTGCCAACGCTGATGTTCTGCACCAGCACGGCGTAGATTCCAACGCAGACCATAATGAGGAACGCCTGAAAGCCCAGGGCAAAGAGTGACCGCAGGTAGTTCTGTCCCATCTGACCCCATTCCCGGTTCACCATGGTCGCCATGGGGATCGGAGCGACGGAAGTCACCATATAGATCTCGATCATGCGGCCATACACGATGATGAAGATGCAGATGCTCAGCACCCAGGCGATAATGCCCATGAGGGAGGACTGGAACCACAGCCCGAACAGCGGGCCGATATCCATCTCCATGAGCCTTGCCTCCATATCTCCGATCAAAGTGCTTACATCCAGCGCGGTTTCTCCGATGATCACGCCGGCTGCCTGGCTGACCACATGCTGGGCAACGTCAAAAACGCCCATGACAATGTTCCAGGTGTTGGTGACGATCAGCACAGCCGCAAAGGTTTTGAAAATCCATTTGAAGAAAATGAAGGTTTCAAAATCATGCATGTTGTTCCGGTCGATCAGAAGCTGAATCAGCTCAAGGCACATGACAAAGGTCAGGATGATTCCGGCGATGGGCACCACCACATTTTCAGACAGGCTTTTGATCATGCTGAAGATGCTGCCGTTCCATGCCTGGGGTGTCTTACCCACGGTGGAAGCCACATCGGCCACACGGGTATTGATGCTGTCAAACAGCCCGGACAGATTGCTGACGATGCCGCCGACCAGCAGCCCTTTAAGCCACTCGGTAATCTTGTCCCAAATGAAATTCAAGGACATCCCTCCTTAAAGGCCCCCTCCCGCGGGCGCGGGAGAGGGCGGAAGAGTGGTCGGATGCGCATCAGCCAAAGAGGCCGCTGAGCAGAGGAACGAGGGTGGTGCCGATCAGGGCGACACCGCCACCGGCCATCAGCTGCTTGATGCCCTGGGACTTCGCGCCGGGGTTATCGTTGCCGTAGCCCTCAAGCAGGTTGATGACGCCCCAGATACCGAGACCGGCGCCGATGGCAATCACCAGAGTCTGAAGGACCGTTACCGCAGAAGAGAAAAAAGCCATATACATACCTCCGTATCATAAAAGGCTGCCATATCCGGCAGCCGTCAGTTGGGTTTCATCCGTCAGTTCCTCCAGGAGCGCTTCCTCCTCGTCCGGGTTATCGCTCACGTCGATTTCCCAGACCTGGCTTTCTTCCTCCAGCCGAAGCCTCAGCTGGTGGGAAAGATACTTTTCAATGTGGAAGGCGTTCTTTGGATCAGAGTCTGACAGATACTTGTAGTTGGGATGCGATGTGATGTCATACTTGTCCGAGAGAAAGGGCCTGACACCCCGCACCTGCAGGATGCATTTTCCGCCGTCCATGACAGCGATCTCGTCCACCGACATCAGGGATTTGCCGAGCTTCTGATAGTTCAATGAGTGACTGGTCTCCCGGCCCCGGCTCTCACCGGTGTTGAACGTATCAATGGTTTCTTTTCCAAGGAGTTCCTCCATCTCCTTGAGCGTTGTCTTTTCCTTGCCGCCGAGAAACAGCAGCGTGTCGCAGTTGCCGACAATGGTATCCGCGTTATCCTTGTAGATCGCCTTGAGCTGGGACTGCGCCTGGAGGACAATACAGGCGGAAATCTCACGGCTGCGGATGGTGGCGATCAGCTTTTCAAAGTTGGGGATCTGCCCGATGTTGGCAAACTCGTCGATCAGGCAGCGGACATGAACCGGCAGGCGGCCTCCGTGCACATCATCCGCCCTTTCGCAGAGCAGGTTGAACATCTGAGAATACGCCATGCTGATGAGAAAGTTGAAGCTGGCATCCGTGTCCGACATGATGAGGAACAGGGCGGTCCGCTTTTCTCCAATGGTGTCCAGATGCAGCTCATCGTAGGCCGTGATTTCCCGAAGCTCTTCGATATCGAATACCGCGAGGCGCGCGCCGCAGCTGACCAGGATGCTCTTCGCCGTCTTGCCGGCAGCCATTTTGTATTTGGCATACTGGCGGACAGCGAAGTGTCCCGGCTTCCGCTTGCCCAGATCCGCAAACTTCAGATCCACTTCGTTCTGGTAATCTTCATCGTCCTCACGGGCATCCATCTTGTTGAGCATGTCGATCAGAGTCGCAAAGTTCTGCTCCTCGGGCGGCAGCTCATAGTGGATATATCCGATCAGGGCAATGTAGAGCAGCGTTTCCGCCTTCACCCAGAAGTCGTCGCCGCCTTTTCCTTCACCCTTGGTGTTGGATATCAGGACCGTGACAAGCTTCAGGATGTCCTTTTCGCTGTGAATGTAAGCGAACGGATTGTAGTGCATTGACTTCTGGAAGTTGATCGTATTGAAGGCACGGACATCATATCCGGCGGCGACCAGCATCTTGCCGGTCTCAACGATCAGGGTGCCCTTCGGATCGGTGACCACGATGGACGTTCCCTTTGTTTTGGTGCACTGCATGATATTGGGCTTGATGAAAAACCGGGTTTTACCGGAACCGGAGCCGCCGACCACCAACACGTTTTTATTGCGTGCGTTGCGCGGATCCTTCGGACGGCTGCTCATGGTCAGGCTTTCCGTTTTCGTCAGGATCACATTGTTCCATGGATCCGGATCAATGAACGGCGCAATGTCCGCGTGCGTACCCCAGCGGGCGGAGCCGTACTCTTCATTGCGCCGATACTTTTTGGCATTCCGGCTTTTCTCATAAACCAGCAGCCGCAGAACACAGCCGATCACCAGACCAACCAGGAGATCCGAGAGATGAAAGCTGGGAAGCGCGGACTGAAAGGCGGCGGTGAAGCCGTCCATCAGGTGGAGGAATTTCTGGGAAGCGTCAGTGCCCTCGGCTAAGCGCCAGGCTTCTCCCAGTTTGGTCGCGTAAAGGCCGATCAGGATATACGGGAGATTCAGGATCAGCTGCTTTTTCAGCTTATCGCCGTTCATCGCTGCATCCCCTTATCCCGCACACGGTCTTTCTTGCGGCCCGGCAGCATCTCTTTGAGCGGATCCACGACCTGCTCGATAGGCGGATGCGCCCGTCTGTGCTTCTTCATATAGCTGGCGGCATAGGCCGACATGGCCTGATCAATGGCACTCCGGTCACGGGCTTTGAAGAACAGCATATAGCGCTGCTTGCCCTCTGGGGACACGCCCTTTTTGATGGCATAGTCCACGCCGTACTGCTTGGCAATGTGATCGAAGGTTCTGACCTCTGCCTTGTCAGCCAGTTCCGTCTTTTCGACGCCCTGGTTCTGGGAAATCAGCTCCTTGACCGTCTGCTTGCCCTGTGGCTTCACATCATGGTGTTCCTTCAGCTTTCCCTTGGAATACCGCAGGAATTTCATGAAGGCCGTCGCCAGTGTACGGGCCGTCAGCTTGCTGGTATTGATGATCAGGGTAACCGATTTGTTTTCGATCTCTTCCTGCATGGGAATCTCCCTTCTCTGTCAGAATGGAAAAGGAGATGCCAGGGAGGCACCTCCAATCGGTGAAGGAAATAGAGACGCTTCATGCAAGCATCTCTCCTTGCTTATTTCGTTTTGCGCCGCCTGCGGATCAGACCCACTGTGCCGCTGATCGCCATCAGGCCAAGGCCCGCCCACATGACACCGGTGACCGCGATGTGCACGCCGGTCTGGATGGTGGTGTAGTTGACGAACTGCTTCAGCTTTTCAGGCACCGTATAGTATTCATCCAGCTTCAGCTTGATGACTTCGCCCGAAACGCTGTAGCCCTCCAGGGTTTCAATCTCCCGGATGAGATAGGTGCCGGGCTTCAGATCTTTGATCTGCACCATACCGTCCTTACCGGATTCATAGGTACCCAGATCCTTGCCGTTTTCATCCTCAAGCCGGAACTTCACGCCCGCCAGAGGATTGCCGGAGCTGTCGGTTTTCCTGAACTCATAGTGGTTCGGGATATTGACGCACAGGATGGGCTTGGGCTCCTTCCAGCCGTCGTGCACCTGGAATCGGATATCCTCCATTTTCGAGTAGCCTTCCGGAGCAGCGCTCTCCCGGATGATCCATTCGCCGTAATCGAAATTGCGGAAGATGACCACGCCGTCCTTGTCGCTGACCGCGGTTTCCACCTTTTCCATGGTGGCTGCGTTGTAGAGGGAGAACTCTACGCCGGGAATGGGCTTGCCGGAGGTGTCCGCCTTGATGCACATGATCTTCTTTTCAGGGTCGATCACAGTCGCGGCGGGCTTGTCCGTGTTGGTGTAGCCCTCGTCAATGGTGACGGAGATCACATCACGGCTGACCAGATAACCTTCCGGAGCGGACAGTTCGCGAATGGTATATTTCCCATAATCCGCGCCAACGAACCTCGCCATGCCTTCGATATCGGAGACGGCGGTCATGATGAGCTTACCGCTCTCGTCGTACAGTCCAAACTCAGCGCCCTGCAGCGCGGTGTTGTTCTGATCTACCTTCTGGATCAGGATCACGGACTGACAGTTTTCCAGCGTGGCAATCGGTTCCTTGGGATTGACGAATGTACCGTCAATCTTGATGGGCACCTTTGTGAAGTTCTTCAGATAGCCGGTCAGGGTTTTCGTTTCCTGAATGGTGTATGTGCCATACGGGATCTTTTCAAAGGTCACAAGGCCCTTTTCATCCGATACCGCCGAAGCCTGCTGCGTGCCGTCCTCACGGAAGAGGCCGAACTCTACGCCGGCAAGGGGCTTATGGTATTCATCCACCTTCAGGAGGCTGAAGCGTGTGTAGTCATCCGCCACGGTCGCTTTGCCCTCAATCTGACCCTCGGAATTGATCTCAAAGGCCAGCTCGGTCACGCACAGCTCATAGCCCTCCGGAGCCAGCACCTCGCGGTAGGTATACTTGCCAGGAACCGCCGGGAAGGCAGGCAGATAGCCGTCATCTCCGGTGTAATCCTTCAGCACGGTCTGACCGTCCGCGCTCTTTACCTCGATCAGGGTGTGCGGCAGATAATCCGAGCCGGTCAGATCCGTCTTGGACACGCGCACATCATTGTGAATGGCAGCTATTGGATGGAAGTTGTGATTCTGATCACATTGGATGGCTCGCTGGATAAGGCAAAGATCAAATACCTCGAGAATCGTTTCCATCATATCGTTGTAGAGACAAGTCGCTATATCGTCAAAAACGGCAACACTCCTCCACAGTCGCCGGTCCAAAAGAAGATTCAGGATATGCTGGAAGAGTTTATTCTGAACACTCAACTGATCATGCCTGCACTTGGCCATAAGGTGTTTGAACCCCAACCATCAGAAAACAATGATGATTCCACTGAAAACAATCTCTTTATTTTCCGCGATAAAGGCAAGAACATCGTGGCTACTGGAAAAGTTGCAGATGATGGTTTCTGGGTGCTTAAAGGTAGCCAAATCAACCCCAAAATCGCGCCTTCGCTGCCTGCAGGCGTCAAAAAATCGCGACAACTGTTTGCTACTCAGATTGATCAGGAAAACATACTTCAGGTAGATGTTTCTTTCGGCAGTCCATCCTATGCCGCTTCTTTTGTCATCGGAAGGAATTCCAATGGACTGACTGAGTGGAAGAACAAGGAAGGTGTTTCTCTGAAGGAAATGAATGAAGGCACAAGCGCAGGAAAGAAGAAACCTCCGAATACGAGAGGAACCTATTCCAAGCCGACTTCTTCATTTGAGCCCGTAGTTCAACCGGCCAATTTGCTGTACCTTGCTTCAAAAAAAGTGACAGCCACTGCCTATATCTCCGGTGATCAAATTGTGGTGGTAAAAGGTTCTCAAATCAGCCCCGTTGAAAGAAAAACATGCCGTCCATGGGTTAGAAACATGCGTGATGCTCTGGTTAAAGAGGGTAAGGTCGTCAATTATGTGTTTACTGTCGATACGCCGTTTTCTAGCCCCTCTGCTGCCGCAGCTGCAATTCTTGGCGGTGAGTCCAACGGGCAAACTCTTTGGCGCAACGAAAACGGAAAAACGTTGAAGGAATTGAGCACAAAATAGCTTTTACGAGAATTCAGAGGAACTAAAAGAGCTGTTTATTAATCTTAGCCCTTATTACCGGGCAAAGATGAACTTGGCCGACGATCAGACACAGAGTGTTTAAACTCGCACTGTAAAAAAACGAGGGTAATCGGAGGTTAATATGAAATCTGAATGTGAAGGCATTTCCCAAGCGATAGACCTTGGAAACCTTGGGGTCATTGCGCCTCATAAAGTAAAGTATTATAACCGTTACAATATTGATTGGTTGATCGATATCGTAAAAACGGGAACACAACTGAAATACATTACCTTCTGGCACGAAGGAAAAGAGTATCCAAATTATTACTTCTCACAATGGTATCAGGGGAAGCCGTTTTCTGTAAATGGACGGTCATATCTATCGGCGGAGCAGTATATGATGTCTGAAAAGGCTCTCCTGTTCAAGGATCTGTATCATTACGGCTTGATCATGGAGGAGCCTTCTCCGAAGAAATGCAAAGACCTTGGCCGTTTGGTATCAGGATTTGAATCCACAACCTGGGATAATGCGTTGAGAGAAATCATTTTCCACGGGAATCTTGGAAAATTCCAGAGTGATATTGTGCTCGTGAATGCGCTTCTGGAAACGGAGAACGCTGTTCTAATTGAAGCCAGTCCTTACGATGGAATCTATGGTGCAGGGTTGACTGAAAGCGATTTGTTGAACTCTGATGGCTCGCTTAAAGTGCAGCCAGAGAACTGGAAGAATCCGAAGAATGGCACTCAGGCAACCAATCATCTTGGTTTTGTGCTGATGGGAATTCGCGACTTGTTCCGGCAGCTGATGGGCCACTCCTGGCGTCCTGGAGAAGAGAACAAATCCTTCTAACATCCTCCTTGCTAAGTATTCCGGTAGGCATTAGCAGAGCCAATAAACCTCATTAATCTTGCTAATCAACTACCTTCCACATTTAGCAGACAATTGTCCTCACAGAGATCAAAAGCATCTTGATGTTCGTCTGGTTTTTCTTTACCGAGCTCTCAAAACACTAGGGCTTACGAGCGCTTTTTTCAGATTCAGGAAAGATGCCGTTCGCGTCGTCCGCCAAAATTAGCACGATCGTCCGAAAAAATTAGACGCTGAAGCAAGGGCTTCCATGAAGGTTGATTAGAAATCGGGCTTAAAAATTAGAAATCTGCTAACAGGGGGCATCTTCTGTTAGCAGATTTTTATGCATTCCGTAGTGTCCCGTAAAAGAAAAATCCTACCAGCTTCACAGTTGCCTTTTTGAGGGCAAGTCTGTCGAATCTGGTAGGCAAAATGGCGATCCCGGCGCGATTCGAACGCGCGACGTTCCGCTTAGGAGGCGGACCCTCTATCCTGCTGAGGTACGGGACCATGCTCTCGAAAGTCCTTATTTTCCAAGGCTTCCGAGAATTCGGTGACTGTTCACCGTGGAGGTTGGAGTGCCTTTTTCTAATCAGGAAAGGTCGATTTCTAATCAGCTTTTCTAACTTTGGCGGTAGGACATTTTCCCACATGCTGATTTCGACCTTGCTTGGTAAGGGCGTCGGAGCAACTGGGAAACCGGGTCACTTCCGAACGCTGTTCCCGTTTTCAGTTTCCGGAAAGACGGTAGTCGGCCTACTTCTTAGGAGGCGACCGCTCTATCCTGCTGAGCTACGGGACCTTATCTTGCAAGCCTGCGTCCGCACACGTTTCGGAGCAGGTGCGCAGTGGAATTATAGCACACCCTGCCGGTTTGCGCAATATCCAAAGCGCAGCTCAGAAAAAGCCCTCCCGCCGGCGATCCAGCGGGAGGGGTTGGCAGTTCGCCGCACATCGGTTTGCACTGCCTGTGATATTGATTTCAGATCCGCGCGCTGTTTTGCTCCCGCTTGACGCACATTTCCGCCTCTTCAAACAGCACAGGCGTCACTTTGGGATAGGTCAGGTTGCCGGGCAGCGCGTCAAACAGGGCTACGGCGCTCATCTCGCTTGCGGGCAGCTTGCCGGGTGCGCGGACCACAGCGGCAAATACGCGGCCGTTCGCGGCGCCGCCCTCGTCCCACGCCTCATAGTCGCACACGGGCACCAGCTCCGCGTCTGTCACGCCGCTCTCCTCGGCCAGCTCGCGCCGCGCCGCCTCTTCCGGTGTTTCGTTCGCCTCAATATGGCCTCCCTGTGTCTCCCAGGCCTGATGGCCGGAATGGTAGCTAAGCAGATACCTTCCCCGGCAGAAGGAGCAGACCACCACAAATCTCAGCGGAAACAGCGTGCCGAGGGGATGCGTCACGCAGGCAAGGCCGTGGTTTCCCGTCATCACTGCACCTCCTCCGGCGCATGCAGTCCCATGGCCTCCAGCAGCGGCACATTCAGCCCCTCCGGGAAAGTCGGCTTCACCGTCACGCCGCACTCGGGATAGGTGTTGCAGAACACGCCGAAGGATCCGTAATAATCCCATGAGCAGCGGGCAATGCCGCGCTCCTCCAGCAGGCCGGACACCAGGCGGTACCACTTCACCCGCTCGCCCTGCGGCGCGCAGATTGCACTTGTGCCGAATTCGCCGCAGAATACCGGCGCGTGGCGGCTCTGGCTGAAGGCCACATACTCGTCATAGAAGCGTTCCACCGCTTCCAGCGTGCCTTTCTCCGGGTATTCGGTCCAGAACATTTTCTCGCGTTCGGTGGGGTTTTCAGGCATCGGCGGCATCTTCGCGGGG
>JAEEGI010002260.1_pt1 | contig 47633 bp, 31 predicted proteins | sample 8958751 | NCBI WGS metagenome assembly JAEEGI01 (sample SAMN16246545, study PRJNA631951) | gut metagenome | biome: gut microbiome; feature: rumen; material: KS-attached | host: Bos | place: Iran: Karaj | collected 2018-10
TGATTACGGGGGCTGAAGAAACCGGCATCAGACCAGAATTGCTTAAACAGTCGGATGTGAGGGCAAAGTTGCAGATACCGGGGCAGGTGCAGTCGTTGAATGTGTCGGTGGCGGCTGCAGTGTTTATGTACGAGGCCCTGCGTCAGCGCCGGACTAAATAGACTGTTGTCCAACATTGTGTTGACTTGAAGTTGGTTGACTTCTTGTCTGGAGAACTGTGTACAGCTACAGAATAGTTGCACCGACATGACAGCCAGAGAGTTTTCCTTCGTTTGCAAAGAACGAGGAAAACTCTTCATTTTTTTGTTCCATGAGGTTGAAGGTAGGGGGTAGTGTGGATGATTAACGGTTGTTGGGTGTGGTGCTAAATGATGTTAAATAATGGGAGGTGAGAGAGCCCAAAATAACAATTTTGACACATATAGAAGACTGAGATGAAAAGGATATTTGGGATTGATGAGTGGAATGGAGTGGAAGATAATTCCAAATGGAAAGGAGTGATTGATGCGCAGTTGATAACATTATGATTTGAAGACATGGAACACGGAATAGAAAAAAACAAAACTAATATGGGCATGCCTTTTTTTGTATATAAAATAAAAAAAATGTTGTCAATTCGATTTTTCTTTGTAAATTTGTAAATTCAAAATTGCCGTATTTCCTTTGGAAAAATGGTCGTTTTGTGTGTGTAATATATTGGAAATAAAAATAATATTAATAATAACGATGAAGAAAAGTTTTTTACTTTTGGGATTGATTTTTGCTTTGGGAGTATCCACTGCCCATGCACAGATCCAACAGTTTTTCTCACAGGATTTCGAAACTGGGAGTCCGGTGAACTATACTGTATCGAACGCAGCATCCGCCCAAACGCAAGCGACAACGGTGTCGGGTGGTAGCCGTTCGATGAAATTGGTTCACACCCAGAGCGAACAGATCATAATGACGCTGGATACCATTGACTTCTCGGTGGATGGGACTCTGAACTATTACACCTTGGAATTCATGCATATTGCATTCGTCAATCCTACGCTGTCATCGGCTCGTACAACAGTGTGTTATATTGAGGTTAAACGCCCTGGCGAGACCGCATGGAGACAGTTGAACAGTACAAACTATAACATGACTGAAGGAGGATGTCCAGAGTTTGTTTCGACGGGTTCGTTTAGTAATCAGTCATATATGGAGTGGCGTCAGGATAACGTACCCAACAACAGTATGTGGAAGGCCGAGCGTTTCGACTTGGAACAGTTGTTTCAGGGTGTGAGTGTGACAGACAAGAAGCTGATTATCCGATTCATCGTAAACTCAAGAACAGCCGCCACGTCAACCGATGCTTGGTATATAGACGATATCCGTGTGCGTGCCTCGAGTCAGGCCATTGTGGCACCTGTTATCGATATGCGCCTCTTCCCCGATGCATTGAATTATCCCAGCAGCCGTGGCGCCCATGTTGAGGGAGATGTTACCACCACTGTGTTGCAGGGAATTAACAGTGATTCGGTGTTTATTGATTACCGTGTTGGAAACAACCCGACGGTGTATAGAAGCTTTATGACCCGTACCGGGGTGGCCAACCGCTTTGCTGGACGCATCCCGTTCTATGGATACGACACATTGATTCACTACCATGTTATTGCACAAGACTCTACTACAAACCATAATACCACAACATATCCGAAGAATTCAAATCAGTGGCTGACATTTAAATGTGTGCGAGGATCGACCAATACGGGCCAGATGACAGGCAATCAGACTAACGTCAGTGCCTTCCCGTTCCCCACTGATGCCGATGCCCGTTCGGAGTATATTTATGATAGTACAACGATGGCCAGCCTCGGTTTCAAACCTGGCTATATCAATAGGTTCAGATTCATCCTTTCGTCTTCTCCACAAACTGTGACAAGACCACATCTGCAGATTCGCATGTCCAATGTGCCCAATTACTATGGTCGTGCGAGTGGCGATGATAACACCAAGTTCAACTCTTCATCGATGCAGATAGTGTATGACTCGGTATTCGTTATTGAACAGGCAGCGGCTGGCTCATACAAAATGGTTGAACTTCAGGATACGTTTTTCTATGCTGGCAGTGCCATTCTGGTACAAGTTTTCTACGACGGCAATGTTGATATTGCAGCCACTCCGGTCAAGCATGTGCCTGTGGCATCCCAGAAGCTTTCGCTCTATACTGAGGGAATGGGTGCACACCTGCATTATAACGCCTTTACTTCTGATATTTCATATTTTGAATACGGTACTACGGCTAATACCCGACCCTGGATACAATTCTTTGAGACCGCCAATGTGCCGCTGATATATGACTGCGGTGTTTCGGGATTCTCTTATCCCAGTGAGACCACTCCGTGTAATGTGGGAACCGACTCTGTGGTTGTATGGTTGAAAAACTATGGTGTCAGGGAGATTAACGCAGTCCGCATGTGGTATCGTATCGATAACCAGCCGGCTATCTTCTACGACTGGACAGGTTCGCTTCCTGGAGGCGACAGTGTGAGAGTTCACCTCAACGATAATCAGGCATTTTCTGTGGGTTACCACACCATCCGTGCCTGGGTAGACGACACTCTTACCATTACCCAGGATAATATCCGTGTGCGTGACCACGAACCTTACAACGATACTTCTTTCTCCCGTTTTGCCTCATGCGATGGTCCTTATCATGGAGAACGCACCATCGGCACAGGCGCTTCTGCCCATTTCGAGAGTCTCGAGAAGTGCTTGTATGTTCTTAGCCGCTGCGGTATTGATGGCCCGTTGACAATCAAGATGCCTGCTGGTATCTATGATGTTACAACATTCCCCTACATTCCCGGCACATCGGCTACCAACCTTGTTACATTCGAGCCCATCTCTGGCCAGGCATCGGTTACTTTCCGACGCTCCCGTAATGGTATCAACACCAATGCAGAGGCTTTGGTGGATATGTCCGAGGCTCATGGCATACGGTTCAATAATATTACATTTGCCAATGGCCGCTTTGCCGACAACCGATGCAATGTTTTAGTTCAGTTGGGAAGCAACAGTGCCCACTGTCACTTTGAAAACTGCACCTTTGTCGACAGCAACATGATTAACAACTCGGCTCGCGCATTGATACACACAGGCTACTCCGACTCTGTGACCATTGTCAATAATACTTTCTATGGTGGTACAATCGGTATTGATGTTCGCGGTGCCGCTCCCGACATTCTTTCTGTCGGCAATGTGGTTCAGTATAACAACCTGTCTCATCAGGTCAATACTGCTATTAGTGTTGTTAACCAGAGCAATGTTTTGGTTGATAGCAACTTTGCCAATGACGTACAAACCAATGCCAGTTACATAGTGCTGGGTCAGTATGTATATGGTTCAAGCCGAATCACACGCAACAAAGTCTTCTCGAGCAAGGGTTCCTGCTGTATAGGTGTATCCGACATGCATGGCTCGGCCAGTGGCTACGGCGTTGTTGCAAACAATATGGTGGTATCGCTCTTCGATGGCAGCACCAACATGCTCACCACCCCGCTGAACATCATCAAGGGTTCGTACATCAAGGTGGTATTCAACTCAGTAAGGATGAACTCGCCTCAGTTTGTGAATGTGGCAGCCGCTACACTGGGTAGTGATGTCATTTCGAACATTTACTTCCAGAACAATGTCATTGCTTCGTTCGACTCCACCAACTACGCTTTCAATTTCATGCCGGGCGATAATCCCACCAACCTCCATGTTGACCACAACTGCTACTATTCTGCCAGTGGCGTGCTCAATAAGATAACGGGTGTAAACTACCACAACATTAATGCTTGGCGTTCCGCCTTGCCCAGCGATGTTGGATCGGTGAATGGCAATCCCAACTACACTAACGGTTCTGTAAGCCGTGTCGACCTCCGTTCATTCAATGCTCTGCTCCGCAATGTGGGTGTTCCCGTGCCAGAGGTGACCGACGACATTTTCGGAACCACCCGTAATGCCACTGCACCCAGCCTCGGTGCTTATGAGGTAACAGCGCTGTCCATCGACTTTACTCCGGTTGAGTTTGTTTCACCCGAGCCAGACTACTGCGGCGCACCCGCATCTATCCCCGTCGAGGTGGCTATCCGCAATACTGGTAATGGCACATACACTTATAGCAGTTCCAATCCTATCTATATATATTATAGTATCGATAATGGCCCTGTGCAGTCCTTCACTGTTAACCGTGACTGCGGCCCCATGGACACCATCCATTTCCTGTCCACCCGCACCATGGCATTGCCCAGCGGAGCCAACAACACTGACCGCACCTATAGTATTAAATGGTGGGTGAAGTGCAGCCTTGACCCTGACGATTTGAACGACACCTCTGTCTATACGGTTCTTTCACGCTATGCTGCTCCTGCTCCCACCCCCATCAATATCTCGGTTCCTTATAACACTGCTGCTACCATCACTCCCACTTTGGGCATTGTGTCGTGGCCGGTCAACTACTACACCACCGGCACCGCCCGTCAGCAGCGTTCCGGTATTTCGTGGTACCACTCCATGGACGACCCCGATAAATTCTACTATGGTCCTACTTTGGTCACCACTCCGCTCTACGACGATACAACTTTCTTTATCTCTCAGAAGCGTAATCTCCCCTTGGTCAAGATTACCGAGGTGCAGGTGAACAAAGCCTATCCGGGTGTAACAACTCCCATGCCATCGTGGATGCATGCCCAGACCAATTTCGCTATCGAACTTACCAATATAGGTGACTACCCTGCCAACCTCGAGGGCGACAGCGTACTCGTCATCCAGTCCAACCAGGCTGCAAAGGTTTGGGTGTTGCCCAATGTAACTATACAACCCGGCGCATGTCTGATGCTCCAGTTCAAAACCAACAACGATCCTTCCGACTCTACTCGCACCATTTATGCACCCTCTTCGGCTCAAGTCACTCCCGCTTATACGGCCAACTTCGCTGTTGTCTATCGTGACGGCCATGGCGTAGCCGATGCAGTACCTTTCAATGCAGTCATTACTACGGCTTCCACTCAGGCTATTTCATGGAGCAATCAGAATATCCCCGCATCAGTATGGCAGGGCAATGCCATCGACCTGGCCAAGGGAGCCAGCACGGCAACCCCGCCGGTCAACACACCCACTGCTGGTGCCCGCCGTATAGCTTGGCCTACCAACAGTCCCACCTCTTCACCCACTCCTACTGCCACCCTCTGGCAGGTTGCCACGGCGAATACCCCCATGCAGGTAGGCACGGTTGAAGAGAACCTCATACGTTATTTCGACAACGGTTGTGAAGGTGCCCGCTCTCAGGTCACCATCAGTGTCACCAATGTCCCTGTCAACGACCTTGCTGTTGATTATCCCGTCGTTGATACCGGCTGCAACCTCTCCACCGCCGAGCCAGTCTCGGTATTGGTCCACAACTATGGTTCCTCTCCGGTTGCTCCCGTAGTGCTGCATTATAGTCTTGACGGCGGCGCCACAATTGCTTGCACCGACACCATCGCTTCCGGCATTGGCACTCGCTCTTCGGTATATCACACTTTCTCTTCTACACTCAACATGCACCTCAGCCACGACACTACATTCCATGTCAAGGTCTGGGTTGATGCTGTCACTTCCGATATCTCTCATTCCAACGATACCAACGAAGGCTACTACTACTCGGCCTACACTCCCGAACCTCCTGTGGTTGTCTCGCCTCGCACAGTGAACTATGGCGACACTCTTCATCTCGAGGCTCTGGGTCTGCCCTCCAATTCCCGCGTGGCTTGGTACGATGCCCACCATGTGGCACTCGACACCACTACAGGTATTTTTGCCACTCCCTACATCTACCATCCCGACACATTCTTTGTCAAGAGCATCGCCTTGCGCAATGTGCCCTCCACGCATGTAGGTAACCTCACCGCTGTAGCCAACAATAACTATCCTTCGCCCTACAATCCCAAGACCCGCTATGTCAAAGAGCAGTACATCTACACTGCCGATCAGATTATAGCCGCAGGCCACCAAGCTGGTGAAATCGGCTCCATCTCCTTCTATCTCGAGTCTTTGGGCAATAATGTCAATTCCTTCACTTTCGACTATTATACCATCAAGATAGGCCCCACCACTGCTTCCACTTTCACTGGCTCAGGAAGCAATATTCCTTTCCTCACAGGCCTCACTCAAGTCTACTCTGCTTCCAACCTCACCCTCTCTGCTCAGAATATTGGTTGGGTGCAGCACGATTTCGACACTCCCTACCAATGGGACGGCACATCCAACATTGTGGTCGAGGTGACCCGTGCTTTGAGCACAGCAGGCATCAGTGCAGGTGCCAATACCCGCTATACCGCTCAGGCCAATACTGTTGTGACCAAACAGAACGCCTCTACCGACCAGGCTGCTCAACCCACCGGTGCTCGCGGTGGCAACCGCCCCGACATTATCTTCGGATTCCTTGAACCCGTAGGTTGCGAAAGCGCCGAGTCCGCTGTCCATATTCAGGTCACCGGCATTCCCGCTGTTGATGCTTCCATCACCTGGCCCGATGGCATGGACACTGTGGTCTATACTTCTTGCGACTCCAATGCCTTTACTGTCAAACTCTCCAACCTCGGTTCCAACAACATCAACGAATACATCCTCCGATACAAAATAGACAACAACGCATGGGCACAAACCACTGGCAATGCCAACAACTTGCCCCTCAGCTACTATCGTATCGTTCCCCTCTGCCAAGTGCCTCTCACTCCCGGCCGTCACACTATCACTGCGGTCATCAATGTTGCGGGCGACAGCGTCCCAACCAACGACACAATTGTCCGTACCGTCAACGTCCGTTTCTGCGGTGGTGAGTATATCGTCGGTTCCTGCCTCGGCAGCCAGTATCCCAACCTTACCACTCTCATGGATACCATCCAGCACTCCGGTGTGGCAGGTGCTGTCACTTTCCGTCTTTGCGAAGAGGTGTTCAACGAACAGATTACTCTCGGTCCCATTGTGGGTGCCAGTCCAACCAACACGGTTCGCTTCACCACCGAGGTCGGAGCTACCACCTATGCCAAGATTACCCACAATCCCACCAACGCCAGCAACTATGTCTTTGCCATCGAGGGTGCCTCCTATGTGACCTTCGACAGCATATACTTCTATGCTAACTATACTACTGGTTCTGGCAACAACATCTATGCCAACGTGCTCCGTATCGACGGTTCTCAGCGCATCAACATTAACAACTGTGAAATCCGCTCTAAGGCCACAACCGCCAGCAGCACCAACGCCAATGTTATCCTGCTTGGCGATGCCAACAGCTATATCACCATCAACAACTGTATCATCGATAGTGGTTACTATGGTGTACGTTCGCTCAACAACAATCTCAGCGACAATATCACCATTTCCAATAACAAAATCCTCCACTTCTGGTATCAGGGTATTCATCTGCGCAACACCGACACGGTTTCCATCTCTCGCGATAGCATCGCTTCGGGTGTCGCTGTAAATGCCAAACCCCTCACCGGTATCTATGTGGCCAATAGTATTCAAGCCAGCATCCAGCGCAACTTCGTAACCCTCACCGACCAGCGCACGGGTGGTAAACGTGGTATTGTTGTCAGCAACTGCCGTGGCACCAATATCGACCGAGTCACGCTCTATAATAATATGATTACTGTCTATGGCACCGCTGCCGCTTCGCTTGTCTCCACTGGCATTTACATCGACTCGCTCTGTCGCAATGTCAATGTCTACTACAACACGGCAGCTGTCTATGCAGGACCCACCCAGCCCAACACCATGGCTTTCTCCTGCCAGCGTTCGTCCAATATCCATGTACTCAACAATATCTTCGACAACCGCAGTCAGGGCTATGCCTACTATGTGGCCATCGATACCTGTATCGCCAGTTCCAACTTCAATGTCTACTACTCCAACGCTGTGCCTCATCCCACCACCGGTGCCCGTAAGTTCGCCAAGTGGGGTGCCAACGAACCTGTCTGCCTCGACAGCCTCCGTGCCATCAATGGTAAGGAGACCAACTCCATCGAGGAATATCCTTACTATGTCTACTATCCCACCAACCTCAAGCTCAAACTTGCCCAGTTCTCCGACAAGGCACAGTATAATCCCGATGTCATCACCGACGTCTTTGGCATCACCCGTCCTCAGATTCCTACTCCCACCATCGGTGCTCACGAGTTCATCCGTTGTTCGCACGACGTCTCTGTCGCCGAGCTCCTCTCCCCGGTTATGCCTGCTATTACCACGGGCAATAATCCCGAGGTACTCAACATCGAGACCGATTCAATTCTCGTCCATGTACGGTTCTATAATAATGGTGAGTCGCCTGAGACCAATGTTACCTGGTCGGCCTATTTCGCCAATGTCTCACCTACCATCTCTTCCGAGGTACGCACCATCCGCAATATGCCTATTGGCCGTCTGATAGAGGACAGTGTTAAGGTACCCTCGCCTCTTGGCATCCTCGACACCCACTATATGGTTGTCGAATGCAATCTGTCTACCGCTTCGTCCGACTGCGACATGGTCAACAATTTCGACACTGCCCAGTTCTTCATCTATCCGGCCTACGACCTCCAGTTGGTCTCTGTGGCCGTCGACAGCACTGTGGACGAGAAACACTGCCGCATGTACCAGGTACCTCTCCGCTACACCCTCAAGAATGCCGGTAAGAAAGACTTCCCGGGCGATTACGCCTTCACTCTCGGCTACGACTACTATTGTCACCAGCCCTCCACTCAGAGCTTCCCCAACTTCCCCGGAAGCGACAATACCGATGTCCACACCTTCGGCTCGGGCAACGACTTGCCTGTCGGTACCAACCGCGATGTCCTGCTCTCCGTTCCCAACCAGCCCAACCTCTATCCCACCGGCTACATCGGAGATATCACCGTCCGTTTGCGTGGTTTCGTACATCATGAATTCGATGTCAAGTATCATAACGACACCACCAGCTATACCAACATCACTTCCAACCACACTCCCGAAATGCCCATCGCCCACGACACCATGGTCGACTATGGCACCTATGGCAATCTCTATGCCACCCAGAACGCCAACCGCACCATCCGTTGGCATCGCGACACCACCAGTGGCGACTTCTTCTACAACGGCAACAACAACTACAACCGTTCCACTCACTGGAGCGAAACACCGCAATATTTCCACGACTCTACCTACTACCTCGCCTGCCTCAGCACCCGCAACTGCACCAGCTACTATGCTCCCATCAACGTGGGTATCAATCCTCCGCTCTACTACGATGTCTCTATCTCCGAAGTGCGTTCACCTCGTGCCTCTGGCCGTGTCTATCTCGAGAAAGACACCGTCACCCTCCGTGTGGTCAACTATGGTAGTCAGGCCATCAGCAATATTCCCATTGCATTCAAATTCATGAACGCCAATGGCCGTGTCACCTATCTCGAAGTCCACGACACCGTCCGCACTACCATCCCTGGCCGTGTAGGCGACAATGTCAGCTACTACGACTTCACCTTCGACACCGCTCTGCTCCAGAACACCGCTTCGGCTCTCGTCCAGACACAGTATACCCTCAACGCTTGGGTCTACCATCCCGACGACCAGCAGCGCGGCAACGACACGCTCCGCCATATCCACAACTTCAAAGCCTTGCCCGAATCTGTCTACGACAACTTCTTCACCGACAACAACTGGTATATCACCGCTACCGAAGGCTTCGATATCAAGCATGTCTCCTTCAACGAAATCGACAATCAGATGCCCGACATGATAGGCTACGACAATCTCTGGCTGGGCTCCTACAATGCTGCTCAGGCCGAGGTGCCTACCCTCTTTGTGCGTCGCGGCACTCAGGATACTATCACCATCGAGGTGGCCAACAACCAAAATGAGATGGACTCCAGCACCGCTGCCAGCCTCTTTGTGGCCATCGACTACAACCGCGATGGTTTCTACGACTTCGTCAACGAGGAGAACATCAATCCCCAGCCCTCTCTCCTGGGCAAGGGCTATAAGGTGCGCAGCCGTCGCCCCATCAGCATTCCTTATACCGTACCTGAATATGCCCACTATGGCTATCAGCGTATGATTGTTTGGGTCGAAGGCGACTCCACTGCCTTTATGGATTATCCCACAAATGCCACTCACGCCAACGGCCAGATTCAGCAGTACCTCTTGTACGTGCAGGAGGATGTTGAACTCGACTCTGTTGATGCCGCCCTTACCCGTGTGGCCGCTCCGCGCAATCCTATTGTTACCGAGAACAACCACTATGTAACTGTCATGCTGGCCAACAAGGGCGCTACGCCTCTCACCAGCGCCACAATCGAATATGCCTTCAACGACAACTACCATCCTGCCCAGTCAGGCACCATCAATTGGACTGGTAACCTCGACCCGGGCAAGAGCGTTCCTGTCCGTCTCGATTCTATCGACTTCTACGAAGGCACCACCGACCTCCTTTGCACCGTGTCTGTGCCGGGCGATACTTTCCATACCGCCAACAATGAGCTTCATTATCGGTTCCACCGCTACTTTGTGGTCGAAGCTACAGTGGCCGACAGCTTTGATGTGGGCATCAACAAATGGTATATGCCAGCAGGCTACAACAACTACACACGCAACTATTTCGAGCGTGGCATCCCTGCCAAGTCTCACATCGTTTCGGCCTACTCTCAGCCCAATGCGCTCATCACCAGTACCACCGAGTCGGTGGTCACGGGTGTCCACGGCAACCGCAGTGTGGTCTACTCTCCCATCATCAACATCCAGCAGATTAAAGTCGACACCATCAAGTTCCTTATCAGCAAGGATATGGCCGAGGGTGCCTTCATGTGGATGGAATATCTCAACTTTGAAAAGAAATGGGTCCTTCTCGACCATCCCGATGCTCGTTGGGGAGCAGAAGACAATCCCAGCTGGTACGATCAGCAGGAAGGCTGGACAGGCTCCACCAACAACGGTGAGTATATCCCCCTCAGCATTCCTACCACGGGTACCAGCGGTAACTTCCCGCAACGCCTCCAGTTCCGTTTCATCTTCACCACGCCGGTCACCACCTCTTCTTCCGCCAGCTTCGGTGATGGTGCAGCCATCGACAATCTTGTCATTGGCCGTGCTCGTCGCGACTACGATGTGGGTGTTGTCGATATTACATATCCTGTCCACCCACAATTTGGTCAGACCGTCCATCCTCGTATCCTCATCCACAACTATGGCTTAAAGGCAGTTTCAGATATCCCCGTCAGCTACCGTCCTTATGGCACCTATCTTGCTCGTGAGGCGGTATGTCCCGACACTGTCCCCATCGATGGCGATATCGAGTTCGAGTTCCCCGATCCTTTCATCATCACCAATGCCTTCCCCGATACTTTTGATATCACTGCCTTCACCCGCATGCAGCACGATATCTACTACGACAACGACTCAACCACCAAGACATTCACTCTTTCGCCCTTGCAGAACGACCTCCAGCTCTCCAGCATCGTGTCGCCTCTCAGAAGTGTAGTGGCTGGCGACAGCATGTACATCACGGTCCGTATGCGTAACTTCGGCCAGAACGAAATCAACGCCATCGACATGGTCTACTCCTATAATGCTGGTACTCCTATTCGCGAGCATGTCGATTTCGGCACCTATCTGGGCCATCCCCTCGGCTCGGGCGAGTACTTCAACTACACCTTCCAACACCGCGAACGCTCCACTATGGGTACCATGGAACTCACCACTTGGGGCGAATATGCTCAGGATGTTTATCCATACAACGACACTCTCTCCATGCTCATTTCCGGTGTCTCGGCCATTACCGATGTGGAAGTCGAAGGTGCCTTTGTGGATACCCGTTATACCGATGACACTTTGCAAAACGTGGGTATTGCAGTCAAAAACATAGGTGCTCGTGGGGTCAACAACTTCACCATTGGCTTCTGGTACGATAATGACATCTCCACCCGTATGGAGCAAACATTCTACCGCGAAAACGGCCTTGCCTCTGGCGAACGTGCTGTTCATTACTTCAACAGGGTCGTCCATCAACGTTCTGCCCCATACGATTATATCACTTCTTATGTCTCTGTCCCCAACGATACCAATCAATCCAACGACACATCCTTCACTATTCTTCCTCTCTCCACCGAGTTGGGTATTATCAAACTCCAGGTGGAAGAGAACAGGACTGACTCTTGCCGCATCCGTGCCGTTCTCACCAATACGGCCAACCTGCCATACAACAACAACATCAATCTTGAGGCTGTAATCAATGGCAGTAACGCCATCAAGACCTCGCGTTCTCGTTACGACAGATATATTGAACCGGGTCAGACTATCCATCTCGATTTCATCGATAATCAGGGCAACTACCGCAAGATTCCTAAGTCTCCCACCCGCACCTACCTGGGTACTGGCCTTCTGAAACCGCCTAGCCCCGATGCTAATCCCGCCAACGATCAAACCACCATCATCGAAGTCATCAACTACTTTGAGGATGTCCCCATGGTTCAGGACTTCAAGTTCGGTCTGGAGCAGAACTATCCCAACCCCTTCGATGGTTCTACCCGTATCGAGTTTGTCATCCCGTCCAGTGGTCAGGTCCGCTTCTTCGTCAACGATGTTGTGGGTCGTCAGGTCTACGAGAGCACCAGCCTCTATTCCGAAGGCCGCAACACCATCTCCTTCAACAAGGGCAACCTCTCCTCGGGTGTCTACTACTATGGCATTGAGTATAACGGTCAGCGCCGTTTGCGCAAGATGATTCTTAAATAGTGCTTCAGCAATTCATAGCACATGTGGCTCAGCAGCACCTCTTCCCCACGGGGCAGCAGGTGCTGCTTGCTGTTAGCGGAGGTGTCGACTCTGTGGTCCTCTCCCATCTCATGCACCGTGCCCACTTCCCCTTCGCCATTGCCCATTGCAATTTCAACCTGCGTCCGGGCGACTGCGACCGCGACGAGCTTTTTGTCCGCAATCTGGCTCTGCAGTATGGTGTTCCCTTCCATGTGCAGCACTTTCAAACCCTCGACTACGCCCACACCCATAAGCTCAGCGTCGAGGATGCTGCCCGTCGTCTCCGCTACGACTGGTTCCTCACCCTCTGCCAAACGCATGGCTATCCGGCTCTCCTCACCGCCCACCACCGCGACGATTCCAACGAGACCTTCTTCCTCAACCTTCTCCGCGGCACTGGCCTCTCCGGTCTCCATGGCATCCTGCCGGTGCAGGCCCACGTGGTACGTCCTTTGCTACCTTTTGGTCGCGACGACATCGAAGCCTATGCCTCCCGCCACCACCTCGACCATGTGGAAGACCTCACCAATGCCTCCCTCGACTACCGCCGCAACCAGGTGCGCCACCAGCTGCTCCCACTCCTCCGTCAGCTGCAGCCCGCTGCCGACCGCACCGTCTCCGCCACCATCGCCCACCTCCAGTCAGCCGAGCATCTCTATCAAGCCCTGCTCCAGCCGCTCACCAAACAGCTGCTTTCCTCCCTCCCCGATGGCTCGTTCCGGCTCTCCCTCAACTTCGCCGACCTCTTGCCCGCCCTTGCCCAACCCAATCTGCGCTTCCAGCTGCTGTTTGAAATGCTTCACCCCTTGGGCTTCAATTCCGCCACCGTCGCCACCATCTCCGCTGCCACCCGCTCCGGCAGCCGCTTCTATTCCCCATCCCATTGCGCCATTCTCGATCGCGACGCTCTCCTCATCACTCCCCTCTCCGCTGCCCCTGCCTCCGAACTCCTGCCCCCAATCCATCTTCAGTCTATCCCCATCTCCGACCTCACCCTCAATCCTCGCTCTCTGCCTCCCACCCAGGCCCTTTTCGATGCCGACACCGTCCGTCTGCCGCTCTCCCTGCGTCATTGGCGGCAAGGCGACCGTTTCCAACCTTTCGGCATGTCCCATGGTTCCCAACTCCTCAGCGATTTCTTCTCCAACCATAAGTTCAGCCTTCTCGACAAACAACGTCAGCTTCTTCTTGTCGACTCCACCGATGCCATCCTTTGGGTTGTGGGCCACCGCACGTCCCATCCCCACCGCATCTCTCCCGCCACCCGTTCCGCCCTTCTTGTTTCCCTTCTGCCTATTCCTGCTCCGTCACATTAGGCTCTCCTTGTCTGTGCAGCATCTATCCGCTCCGCCGCTTTAGCGATGGTGCAATCCTTTTTTTCACAATCATCCTGGTGGCATCGTCAGCACATCTAGTGAGAATCCAATCGTCACAGCGGCAGCGTTGGGGCAATAAATGTGGTTTCAGGCGTAACAGCGTCAGCGTGGGGGTTCCAATTGACCAGACAAGCGTCACAGCGTCAGCGTCCCCTTTCAAAGGCGTGCCACGACAGTGGTGGGGTATGTATCCCACTGGCGGAGCCAGCATAAATACCAAAAGTCCTTTTACATATATGGACTTTCTGTATGTGTTTTCATATATATACCCCCTGGCTTCGCCGTACCCTTCTATACCCTTATCCTTTTCACTCTTTACCATTTGACCATCTGAAACTATTCGTGGTGTATAGTTTTCATTTTATTTGCAAAAAATATTTGAATTATATGAGGTAATATACCTCTATATATGTATTTTATAACATTATTACTTATTTCTATAGTTATTGGTGTAATTATATCAAATATTAAATGATTATAATTCGTCTGATAAAAAGACTATAAATAGAGTTTGGTAAAGGAAAAAGGCGTATTTTTGCAAACGAAAGAAGAAAAAGGTGAAGTGAAGTAAGTGACAGACACAGTGTGCGAAGTAACGTTTGTACGCAGTGTCTTTGAGTGTAAAAAAATCGATATTCACTTCATTTTTGATTCTTTTTCCCAAAATAAGAAGAACATAAAAGTAATAATTAAAGATGAAAGATTTAAAAGAAAAAAAGTACATGACTCCCTCTATTAAAGTGGTGAGCTTCAAAGTTGAAAATGGATTCGATTCCCCTTTTAGGGTTAAAAGCCAAGAAGACCAGACACTTGATTATCAAGAAGGTGGTGTGGATGGCCAAGCCGAAGGTATGTTCCGCAGAGAGTTAGGCAGTATCGGTGAATAATTCCCTGATGTTTGTCCAACCAATTTATTGTAATACCGAAACAAAGCAAATTTCGATAAAATGAAAAATAGTAAAGTAATTGTAGCTGCTTTGGCAGCATGCATGGTTCTTTTTGCCGGCTGCAAAAAAGAATCCAACGGGGTTGTCAATCTTGGCACCAAACTGGAACCTATAGGTGCCAATTCCAAAATATATCTCAACCCTAACGATGTGCCTCAGTTTTTCACTCAAGGCGAACAAATCAGAATCAACAACGCCACTGATCCTTACACCATCAATTCCGACTATACGGTTACTGGTGTGCAGGAGATTGAATCGGGTACCTACTATGCCATGTATCCTGCTGGTATCGTCACCGACAACAATGGTGTTTCGGCTTCCACCGCCATCAAACTTCCCCACCTCCAGACTTGGGAAACTGAGACCGTTGATGGCGTAGTCAAGCAGAAAATCAACCTTCCTTGTGCCGCTGCTCTCGCCGCTGATGGCGATAAGGTGTTGCGTTTCCGCAACCTTTGCTCCCTTATTGAAGTGGAGTGGACCAACACTACCGGCAGTGCCCAGACCATCCGCAGCATTGAAGTCACTGCCCAGGGTACAGGTTTGTGGGGCATCGGCACTGCAACCATCGATGGTGCCAACTCCAGAATCGACATCCCCTACAATGGTAAAAACAGCCGTGTGGTGCTCGAAATGCCCACAGGCATCCAGGTTGCCGCAGATGCCACCAGTCCTAAAATGTATGTCATCGTTCCTCCTTACACCTCTGGCACTCCTTTCACTGTCAAAATCCGCTTCAATACTGGCAGCGACAACGTTGAAGTGAACTATCCTTCCATTAATATCGACCGTAACACCGTCTATTTTATTTCTAACTCCGGCACTCCCGAGGAGGACACCGAAATCTCCGGCTACTATTCCATCTCCGAAGATTGCAAAGTAGTCTTCTCCAAAGGCAATCTGCAGCATATCGGTGCTCTTTCCACCTATGCAGACAACTCCACTTGGCATTTCGCTGATAATCAATATGACTTTTTCGGTCTTAACAATCTGAATGAGACTGGAAGTACCAATTTGACCGAAACTGTGGATTTGTTTTGTTGGAGCATATCAAATGAAACACGCTCGGGTTCTTGGGATGCTGCCTACTATCCTGTTGGGGGAGGTTCAACGTATGGTCTTCGTACTCCAGAAGAAGAGGAAGACTATTTTAGCACTACCCCTAATTTCTTAGACTGGGGAACCATGGAAATCGACGGTGACCCTGCCAACACATGGTTCACTATGACAAAAACTGAGTGGGAATATTTGTTGAACACTCGTCCCGATGCTGCGAGCTTGCGTGTCAATGTTAATATCACCGATATTCCCAATCATCCCACAGGTCAATCCACTATCCATGGTTGCCTTCTTTTCCCTGACGACTGGACTGCAGATCGTATACCTACTGGTATAACTTTGACTTATCATGCTGTGAACCACCTTACTTATGAAGAATTCAGACGTATTGAGGCTGTTGGATGTGTGCTTCTGCCCGAAGCTGGCTATCGTGAAGTTGGAGGATTCCATGAAAACTGGGTTAGTACAGCTATGACCTATAATGTGGGTCGCTATTGGTCCTCCACCAGAGTCTCCGCAGATCCATGGGAAGCAAACAGTATGCAATATATTTATCATGCCAATCAATATGCTGCTAACAATAGTACTTCTGATGATGTGACTTATTGGGGAAACTCTGTCCGTTTGGTCAAACCCGCTCCTGGCTATACCTACGCCAACTGCAACAGAACGGGTCCTTCCAGCAGCAAATAATCTGACGACTTTTTTTGTTTGATTTTATCATAGAACTGCGTTTCTGCGGGCGGCCTTTTTGGCCGCCCGTTTTTTGTTCATTCCCATCCTTTCCTTCACCTCATCCATTCTCGCCTCCCACACCTTGTCCATTTTCTACCCTCCGCCTTTCCCCTGTTTCTTTATTCTCGCTTCGCTTACTGTTCACCTCTTATTCACCTTATCATAAGTTCTTATTAACCTTTGGGTTTAAGAATTGATATAGATAGGGTTGGTTTGGAGTGAAAGGTGGGCAAGGCTGTAACGAATACATGGACAATTCGTTAGGCAATAGTGCTATAATCGGGAACAAAGAATGTCGGATTTGAAAACTATAACTGAGGCGGTCGGACTTTTGCTGCGAGTCACCTCTTGTGGTACGGCGAAGCCGGGGGTATGTATATGAAAACACATACAGAAAGTCCATATATGTAAAAGGACTTTTGGTATTTGTGCTGGCTCCGCCAGCGGGATACATACCCCGCCACTATCGTGGCACCCCTTTCAAAAGGGGACGCTGCCGCCGTGACGTTTGAATCCGCATTTGCTGTTTCCACGCTGCCGCCATGACGATTGTCTGGCCAATTGTATCCCTTACGCTGCCGCCGTGATGCTTGTAACCACATTTAGTGTGCCGGGTTTGGATTGAATGTAAGTTGGTTCTATATATCTGCTAGTGTGTCGCGTCCCTATCGGGACGCATCAGTTAGCTGCTGTTAATCACCGCACTGCACCATGAACGCCTTTGCTCCCGTACGGTCGCGACACCGTTCATGGCGCAATGAGCTGTTGCTCCCGTACGGTCGCGACACCGTTCATGGCGCAATGAGCTGTTGCTCCCGTTCGGTCGCGACACCGTTCATGGCGCAATGAGCTGTTGCTCCCGTTCGGTCGCGACACCGTTCTTGGCTTGTACGGTGTTATTCATATCTCACCCCTTCGGGGTGATCGATGGAAGTCCTCTGTTTTTTATTGCGGTGCTACAATAAAAAAGGGAATGCGGCGTTATGGGTTTTATTATTAAATATTACTGCTATGAAAAGAACAATCATCAGTTTTTTGGCCGTTGCCGCTGTGGTGGCAGGTCTGGTGTCGTGTAAAGGTAATAGCGACACAAAGTATAAGGTTGTGGTTGAGGCTGTGAACAGTCTTGAAAATGGACGCATTGCCTGGAAGTCTGGCGAGCCCATAGTGATGTGGGACGACAGCATGGAGCCGGTGCAGATTGCCGTAAACGAACTGGGTGAAGACTGCAGTATGGCTCAGTTTACACTTAACGACTCAGTGGAGACTCAGGGTATATGCCGTTTTGTGCATCCTGCCAGCATGTATAAGGGCAACGGCGTGGTGGCCATACCTACCAAGCAGAATGCCTGCATGAAAGTGACCGACCTGCCCAGCTATGCCGAAGTGGCCGGCGACGGCACGGATGTGGCCTTCAAAGCCATGACGGGTGCCATTTGCCTGCACCTGTGCACACACCAAAAAGTGAGTACTATTAAGTTCTCTACCGAGGATTCGCTGAACTATATGGCCGGCAACTTCACGGTGGACAATTATCCCTTCCCGGTGCTTACCGCCACGAATGGTGCAGAGAAGTGCGTGGTGCTGACCCAACTGGACAAGATTGACTTCAGCAAGGGAAAGGATCTCTACCTTGTGTTAGCCCCCAACTGCTACAATAGCTTCAAGATTGAGCTGACGACCCCCGAGGGCAAGGTGTGCACTAAGAGTCTGAAGGACGGCAAGTATATGACCGTAGACCGCAATGTGGTTTCCACTATCAACTTGGGCTTGACTTCGGCCAAAGATACCGAGGATTTGGTTTTTGAATAGATTTTTTTTGGTAATTAAAAAAAAAGTCGTATCTTTGCAACCTCAAAGCAAGGGTCACAAGAGCGTGAATAATGATGTATAACATTGTTTTTTACTCGATTGCATGATTTTGCGACTTTATTAATAATGTCTGTGGATTGTCCAATGGTGTAATGGCAGCACTCCAGATTTTGGTTCTGTCAGTCCAGGTTCGAGTCCTGGTTGGACAACAAAAGAAATCCCGCACTGCAGAGGTGTGGGATTTTTCTTTCTGCCGGTGGAGGAGGGTAGAGTGGGAGCGGCTGTGGTGAGTTGTGATTGCTTGGTTTGGACCATGAACGAGGGAGCCGGGGAGGGGTGCCACAGGCGGGCAGAAAGAATAAGGAGAAAGGAATGATGAGGATTGACATTTTTTTTGTATATTTGTAAACTGCATTGAAAGGTAGTAAGTAACGTAAATTATTTATAAATAATATATTGTAACATGGCCGAGTTGACCGAACAAGAACAAATCCGTAGAAATTCGCTAAACGAATTGAAGAAACTGGGTATTAATCCTTATCCCGCAGCGTTGTATGAAGTGAATGTCAAGTCGAGCGAGATACTGGAGCAGTATCCGAAGGATAACACATTGTTTCAGAATATCAGTATAGCAGGTCGCATCATGAGCCGCCGCATCATGGGTGCCGCGTCGTTTGTGGAGCTGCAGGATGCGTATGGACGCATTCAGCTGTATTTGAAACGCGACGAGATTTGCCCGGGCGAGGACAAGACGATGTATAACACGGTGTTCAAGCGTTTGCTGGACATAGGCGACATTATTGGAGTGACGGGATATGTGTTTGTGACCCAGATGGGCGAGACCTCCATACATGTGAAGAGCCTGACGGTGTTGAGCAAGAGTTTGCGCCCGTTGCCCATAGTGAAGGAGAAGGACGGTGTGGTATACGACGCATTCAGCGATCCTGAGCAACGTTACCGCATGCGTTATGTGGACTTGATAGTGAACCCCCATGTGCGCGAGACTTTTGTGAAACGGGCCAAGATAGTGAACACCATGCGCGAGTATTTCAACGAGCAGGGCTATCTGGAGGTGGACACACCGGTGTTGCAGAGCATTCCCGGCGGAGCAGCCGCAAGGCCTTTTATCACGCATCACAATGCATTGGATATAGACCTCTATCTGCGTATTGCCAACGAGCTGTACCTGAAACGGCTGATAGTGGGCGGATATGCGGGCGTGTATGAGTTTAGCCGCAATTTCCGCAACGAGGGCATGGACCGCACCCACAACCCCGAGTTTACCTGCATGGAGATATATGTGGCCTATAAGGACTACAACTGGATGATGACGTTTGTGGAGACGATGCTGGAGCGTATAGCCATGACTCTGCACGGCACCACCAAGGTGGCCGTGTGGGGCAACGAGATAGACTTTAAGCCGCCGTTCCGCAGAGCTCCGATGTGCGAACTGATAAAGGAGCAGACGGGCTACGATGTGGAGGGGATGGACGAGCAGCAGCTGCGCGACACCTGCAAGGCTCTGGGTATCGAGACCGACGAGACGATGGGCAAGGGCAAGCTGATAGACGCTATATTCGGCGAGAAGTGCGAGCATACCCTGATACAGCCTACCTTTGTGACTGACTACCCCATTGAAATGTCGCCGCTGTGCAAACGCCACCGCAACAACCCCAACCTGACCGAGCGTTTCGAGCTGTTTGTGAACGGCAAGGAGCTGGCCAACGCCTATAGCGAATTGAACGACCCGATAGACCAGCTGGGCCGTTTCCAGGAGCAACTGCGCCTGAGCGAGAAGGGCGACGACGAGGCCATGTTTATCGACATGGACTTTGTGCGTGCCTTGGAGTTCGGCATGCCTCCTACTTCGGGCATGGGCATAGGTATAGACCGACTGGTGATGATGATGACTGGCGAACAGAGCATACAGGATGTGCTGCTGTTCCCGCAGATGAAGCCCGAGAAGAAGGCCGAAGTGACTTCGGACGAGGAGTTTGTGGAGCATGGCGTGGCAGCCGAGTGGGTGCCCATGCTGCGCAAGGCCGGTATCAACACGCTGGCACAACTCAAAGAGGCTAACCCCAACAAGCTGTATAACGACCTGAACGGCCTGAGGAAAAAGAACAAGCTGGACATCGCACCAGTGCAGAAAGAGGCCGTGGAAAGCTGGATAGGCAAGTAATAAAGACGATAGGGGAGGAGTCCGTTATGAAGGTGAAACAGTTTACACTGAACCATTTCGGGACCAACTGCTTTGTGGTGTGGGACGAGGGCACGAAAGAGTGTGCCATAGTGGATCCGGCTGCCGAGACAAACTATGAGGAGGCGCAGGTGACACAGTTCATTGCCGAGCAGGGATTGACTCCGAAGATGATATTGCTTACCCATGCCCATATAGACCATATAGCCGGATTGCGGGAGATGTGCAATCTGTACAAGTTGCCGGTGAGTATGCATCGCGACGGGTTCCCGCTGTTGCGGCAGGCCGAAGCCTATGGCGCGGTGATGGGATTCGATGTGACGAGCATGGATGACTTGCCCGTGAGCGAACTGCACGACAACGACGTGCTGGAGCTGGGGGCAGGTAGGCTGGAATGCCGCGCTGTACCGGGACACTGCCCGGGCAGTATGGCCTTTGTGATGCATGAGGAGAAGATGGTGATAACGGGCGATGCCCTGTTTCGGGGCAGCATAGGACGCACCGATTTGCCGGGAGGCGACTATGGCGTGTTGATGGACAAACTGAAGACCCGCATCATGACACTGCCCGACGAATATGAGGTGCTGCCCGGACACGGGGAACTCAGCACGATAGGGGAAGAGCACCTGTATAACGGTTTCCTGATATGATAAATCCCAAGATAGAACCCTCGTGGCTTGAGGTGTTGCGGCCGCAGTTTGAGGCTCCCTACTTTGCGCAGTTGAAAGAGTTTCTGGTGGCCGAACGGCAACAATATGTGTGTTACCCGAAAGGGGGCGACATCTTTGCCGCTTTCGACCGCACGCCGTTCGACAAGGTGAAGGTGGTGATATTGGGTCAAGACCCCTACCACGAGCCCGGCCAGGCACATGGGCTCTGTTTCTCGGTGCCTGCAGGGGTGGCGGTTCCGCCTTCGCTGGTGAATATCATCAAAGAGATAAACAGCGACTTGGGGACGCAGATACCGTTGACCAGTGGCAATTTGTCGGGTTGGGCGGATCAAGGGGTATTGCTTTTGAACGCCACGCTGACGGTGAGGGCGCATCAGGCTGGTTCGCACCAACGCCATGGGTGGGAGCTCTTTACCGATGCCGCCATACAGGCTTTGGCGCAGAAGCGTAGCGGGATAGTGTTTCTTTTGTGGGGCAGTTTTGCCATAAGCAAGGCGCAGTATATTGACCGGACACGTCATTATGTGCTCACGGCCCCCCATCCCTCACCGCTATCGGCCTATAGGGGATTTTTTGGATGCCGTCATTTCTCGCAGTGCAACGCGTTGCTGCAGCAGCAAGGATTGGCCCCTATAGACTGGACCCGGATAAGCTGAGCCGACTGGCAGATTGTATTGCTGAACAGATAGAAGAAGTCCCTCCGATGTTGGGGGGACTTCTTTATTGTGGGGATGTTAATGCCGGATTGTTGTGGCATCGGCGTTGATGCCTATGCCTTAGAAGCGGAAGGTGAGACCGGCCGACCACATGAAGGGGAGCTGGTCGATGCGGGTGAAGGTGAGACGGTCGAAATAGAAGATGTTGTTGCGGTTGTAGACATTGGTTACACTGGCGTTGACTTCAAGGATGGAGCGTTTGCCGATAGAGAATTTACGTTTGACGCTGAGGTCGAGACGGTGGTAGTTGGGAAGGCGTCCGGCATAGTAGTCGCCGTAAACGACACCGTAGATGCCGTTGGTGCGGGTGAAGTCGGTGTTGATGCCATCTGAGAACGAGACATTTTCGTAGACGCCTTGGGTTTGAGTGAAGGGGAAGCCGCTGCCATAGCTCCAACGACCGCTGATTTCCCATTCATGGAGTTCGCCGAGGCGGATGGTGGTGAGCAGATTGATGGTGTGGCGCCGGTCGTAGTGGGGGTGATAGGTGAAAACACCGTTGTTGCGGTGTACCCAGCCCAGAGAATATGTGGCCCAGAGGTAGAGCCAGTCGATGTCGTAGCAGAAGCTCAAGTCCATGCCATAAGAGAAACCAGACTCCACAACATAGTTGGAGAGGTAGAATTCGGGCTTTTCGTAGGCGCCGCCGGGTTTGTAGGCTGCATCGTTCTCGTCGAACATCTTGTTGGAGTTGAGATTGAGCAGTTGGTTGAAGTTTTTGAAATAGAACTCCATGTTGGTGGTGAGGTGATTGGTGAAGTCGTATTCGGCACCCAGAACGACGTGCAGGGAGCGTTGGATGCAGGTGTTGGCGGTGTTGCTGCGGAACGAGTCGGGGAATACGTTGGCGTTGGCGTTAATGAAGCCGCTGAAGAGGTTGACGATGTCGTTGTCGGAGCGAGTGTCGATATAGTTCTGGCTATAGAGGCCGGCGGCCATTTTGAGGCGGAAAAGGTCGCTGATGTTATATTTGGCCGAGATGCGGGGCTCGGGGCTGGCGACACCGAAGTCGTAGAAGATGAGGCGGAATCCCGGGTCGATGAGCCATTTGCCGGTGGCAATCTTGTAGGTGATGTATGCTGCAATCGATGTGGTTGAGACGGGAGAGAAATAGATGAGACGGTTGTAGGAGTTGTGGTAGGAGAGATAGGTGGATGCCAGCTGCATGTCGAGACCGTATTTGAGCCTGTTGGAGCCCACGAAATTGGTGACATCGAGACCCATGTTGAAATTGTTGATGCCGCTGGAGTCTTCGAATTGGTTGGTCATCTTGATTTTGTAGTCGGAATAGGCCAGATGGCCTTCCAGTATGGAGCTGGAGCCGGTGACAATCATGAAATTGGTGCCGAGGCCGTAGTTTTGCCAATGGAAATTGGCGAGAGACTGATAGCCTATCACCTGGTCGTCGAAACGGAAACCGAACAGGTTGACCTTGCTGCCAGAGCCGGAGTTGACCGACACTTTGCCGTATAGGTCGAGGAAGTCGAAGGGGAGACTCTGGTTATAGAGGAATTTGGAAGAGCGTGAGAGGAAGGAGTTTTTGGCGGAGAGGAGGTAGGAAATGGTGAAAGGACTTTCGGAAGTCTCTTTTTTGATGGGACCCTCCAGCATGATGTTGGCGCCAAAGGTGTTGAGGCTGAGTTTGCCGCCGTGGCGTTTTTTGTTGCCGTCGCGTGTGTTGATGTCCATGACGGAGGAGATTCGGCCGCCGTATTGAGCGCCATAGCCGGCAGAATAGACGTCGGCGTTGAGGATGATGTCGGTTTCGAATATGGAGTAAAGGCCGATGGAGTGGAAGGGGTTGTATACCGTCATTCCGTCAAGTAGGCAGAGGTTTTGAACCATAGATCCGCCGCGGATGTAGAGTTGTCCGCCTTGGTCGCCGGTGGAGCTGATGCCGGGGAGGATTTGTAGGTATTGTGCAAGGTCGGCGGTGCCGCCAATGGAGGGCATTTGCTGTATCTGGGTAGAAGTGATTTTCTCTACCGACACTTGGGTCTGTATTTTGCGCTCTTCAATGCGGTTGTCGGTCACTTTGACTTCGTCGAGCATCTTTTTGTCGGGTTTGAGCTTGATGTTGCGGACGATGGTTTGCTTCTTTTCGATGGTAATCTCTTCGGTGTACTCCTGATAGCCCACAAAGCGTACCCGGAGGGTGTAGGTGCCCTCGGGCATTTTGTTGATGAGGTAGAAGCCGTTGATGTCGGTGGCAACGCCATAGCGGGTTTTGTCAAGAACCACGTTGGCAAAGGGGATGGCTTCACCTGTTTCGTCGTCGGTGAGCACACCTTTGACGGTTTGGGCTGAAAGGGGAAGGGCAAAGATCGCCAAAAGAAGTATGAATGAGAAACGTTTCATGTATATGGGTGTATATGAATCATTAATGAATAATCTTGAAAATGGTTTCCTTCAGTATCTCACCATCGGTAGTGGTGCCGGAATTGCGCACACCTTTGCAGCGGAGGTCGGCATCGTAGAGATAGCCGATGCAGCTGGCCAGTTTGCCGAGAGAGTAATTGCGTGCGGCGGCGGCGTAGGCATCGACAAAGTAGGGGGCTACACCCATGGCTTTGCTGGCATCGCTTTTGTCGGTAAGCTGGTTGTAGATCATTAGTTTGATGAAATAGTTGTAGAGGGAGGGCAGAATCATCTGAATGGGGTTGTCCTTGGGGTTGGCGGCAAAATAGTTGATGATGCGGTTGCACTGCACCACATCCCTGCGGCCGATGGCACTTTGGAGTTCGAAGATGTTATAGTCTTTGCTGATACCGATGTTGCGTTCGATGACAAGCTCGTCGATAACATCGCCGGGGTTGAGAGAGATGAATACTTTGGAGAGTTCGTTGGCAATTTTGCCGAGGTCGTTGCCCAGGTATTCGGCTATGAGAACGGAGCCTTTCTGGGTGATGGTGTGGCCGTGTTGGTTGACGAAGGTTCCAATCCAGTTGGGGAGTGCGTTGTCGTATACTTTGGCATGCTCGTAGACGCAGCCTTTGTTGTTGATGGCTTTGTATGCCTTGGTGCGTTTGTCGAGTTTCTTATGGCGGTAGCAAAAGACGAGGAGTGTTTGATGAAGAGGGTTGTCGAGGTAGTCGGCGAGGATATCCCATTCCTTGGTTTCGATATTCTGGGCTTCTTTGACCAGAACCAGCCTGATGGGGTACATGACGGGAAATTGCTGTGCATAGGAGATGACAGTGCGCATATCGACATCTTTGCCATAAAGGACAGATTGGTTGAAGTCGCGGAAATCCTTGTCGATGATATTGTTTTCGAAATAGTCGGACACTAGGTCAATATAGTAATTCTCTTCGCCTGTAATGAGATAAACAGGTTTATAGCGTGCTGCTTTCAGGTCTTCGAAAAGCTGTTTTTCAGATAAAGCCATAAAAAGTTACTATTAGTAATAAAATGCAAAGTTACTATTTTTTTTCCACAAATCGGTCGAACGGGATGAAAAAAAAGGTTAAAAGAGAATGGAAGGGTGAAATTGAGTCCGGAATCGGGTGTATCTCATGTGGGATAAATTCAATTTTAACATCATTCGCCCCCACATTCATGCAGTTTGGTACCAAAATAGGTGCATTTCGTCACTTTTAATAAAAGAACCGGAGATTTGGGTTTTCGGATTGGACAGAGAATTATAATTTTGCACCAACAAAAAAAGTTAATAATTATGAACGAGCCTCAAAGACTATTTGACTTGTTGGACCGCAGAAAGGCCCTCAGTCCCGATAGACCCGTGCTTGCCAATAAGAAAGACGGCAAATGGGTGGAGCATACTATTGACGAATATATAGAGAAAGCTTCTTTGCTGAGTTACGCTCTGATGGAATTGGGCGTGCAGCGAGGCGAGAATGTGGCTTTGATTTCGACGGGCAGACCGGAGTGGAACTATATTGACATGGGAGTGCAAATGATGGGGGCAGTGCTTGTGCCCATCTATCCTACAATCAGTATCAGCGAGTATCTGTATATTCTCAATCATTCGGAGGTGAGATATATCATCGTGGAAGGGGAGACCTTGTATAAAAAGATTTCTTCGATACGAGACCAGATACACGCATTGGTGGATATTTATACCATCCAGCCAATAGAGGGAGTGCATTCGATTGATGAACTGTACGCCTTGGGAGAGAGTCACAAGCAACCCGAGAAGCTGGAAGAAGTGAAAAACAGCATTTCGGGTACCGATGTGGCGACAATGATTTACACCAGTGGTTCGATGGGAACCCCCAAGGGCGTGATGCTTACGCATAGAGGGATTCTGATGAATGTGCAGGGAATCAAGGATTCGCCCGGAAAGGATTGGACCCGTGCGCTGAGCTGGATGCCCTTGTGCCATATATATGAGCGCATGATGAATTATCTTTATCAGTACCTGTGTATGGAGATTTTTTATGCCGAAAGCATCGCCAAGGTGGCGGATAATGCCAAGGAGGTGAATCCCTATATGATGGCTGCTGTGCCCCGCTTTATCGAAAAGATGTACGACAAGATATTCCGTAAGGGCGAGAAACTGACGGGGTTTAAGAAGAAAGTATTCGATTGGGCTCTGGATTTGGGTTTTGAATATGAACTGAATGAACACAAACAGACAACCCTTTACAAGATGAAACATGCCATTGCCAACAAGCTGGTGTATGATGAGATACGGAAAGCTTTGGGCAATAACTTCCACATGTTGGTGTCGGGCGGAGCATCCATACAGCCCCGATTGACACGCTTTTTCAGTGCAGTGGGACTGGACTTGTATGAAGGATATGGGTTGACCGAGTGTTCGCCGTTGGTGGCGGTGACCAACACCTATGCCAAGGAAGGCCGGAAAGTGGGCTCTGTGGGGTTTGTGTTGCCGGGAGTGGAGGTGCGTTTCGACCCTGATACCAAGGAGATAATGTGTCGTGGCGATAATGTGATGAAAGGATACTATAAAGCCCCTGATTTGACAGCCGAGGCCATTGATGCCGACGGGTGGTTCCACACGGGCGATACAGGTTATTTGGATGATGGAGGGTATATGTTCCTTACCGGACGTACCAAAAACATGTTCAAGACCTCTATGGGCAAATTTGTCAATCCCGAAGTGATAGAGGAGCGTATAAAGGAATCGCCTTTTGTGCTTGACGCCATGGTGGTGGGAGAAGGGGAGAAGTTTGCGGCTGCCATCATAGCACCCGATTTCGACATGTTGAAAGACTGGTGTGGCCGACATGATGTTTCGGCACAGACACGTGAGGAGATGGTGGCTGACAAAACAGTGTTGTCACGTTACCAGAAAGTTATAGACAAGTATAATGCTAAGTTGGGCAACCATGAACAGGTGAAACGGTTCAAATTGGTGACCGAAACATGGAGTACGGAAAATCAGTTCCTAACGCCTACATTAAAGATAAAGCGCAAGAATCTGTATTCCTACTATCAGAAAGTGATAGCGGATCTGTTCGTTTAATCGGAATAGTGTTTTATTTGCCCATTCGACGTATGGAGTGGAGTCTATGAGTAAGGACTCCACTCTCATTGTTTATTATTCCCTGGGGGGTCAGGGTGTCAATGCGAACCTCACCGGAAGCGTGGATGATACGGTTGTTGCCCAAATACATTCCCACATGGATTATTCTTCCTTCGTTGTTGGAGAAGAAACAGAGGTCATCTTTGTGTGCAGAAGGGATGTCGGGCACTAGAGTTCCTTGGGTGGCTTGTTGTGAAGCATCGCGCAAAAGCATGATTCCACATTGGCGGAAGCATACTTGAGTGAGACCCGAGCAGTCGATGCCCATTACGGTACGACCACCCCAAAGGTACGGGGCTCCGAGGTAATTGCGGCAGGCCACATCGGATGGGCTGGTTTCGTGTCCGGTGTCCATATTGGGCCCTTGAGTAGAGGGCTTCCATTGCTTGTTGTCCACCCAACCTTCGTATCCATCCCAGTCGCATCGGATGAAAGACCACTTCTCCTCTTGTTGGAGAATCTGGAATGTGTCGCCTTCAAGCAACTGATTCACCATTTCGGCGCGGTCGGAAGGATCCCGGCGCATGGCAACGGCAGAGAGAAAACAATAGGCACGTGTCATAATTGTTTTATTGCGGTAAGAGAAGGATGATAGAGTTAGAGTCGGCCATATTCTACAGAAAGAACGATGCGTTCAATGAGGTTGTCCTCTTTGTTGTTTTTGGGGTCGTACTGGGCTTTGAGATTATAGCCAAAAAGACGGGCAAATGTTTGGTAGAAACCGGCACGCAGTTTCCCGCGCAATTCGTCCACAAGGACATAAGATGTGCGTCCCGTTTCGCGGTCGATGAGTTTGAGCAATACCTTGCCTTGCGAGATGGTACAATCTTTCAGCTCGTCGCTGAAGTCGGCCAAAAGGTCTTTCTCGGCAGCTTTGATGGCCGCTTTGCGGTCTTTCTTGGATACTCCGGCGATGCGTCTTTCAAGCTCGTCCAGACGTTGTTTGCCTATCTTGGCATAGGGAAGCATCTTTTTTACATTGCGAATTAGCTTCTGATTTTTCCTGATTTCGATGTCGGAAAGAAGAGACCCGGACGAAACCACCTTCACTTCGTGCAGTTGGTAGTAGGGAAGGGTGTCGCCTTCTACAATAATACCAAAACGAACCTTACGCTCGGCAGCAATTTGATTCTGTGCCACTAAGGATGACATGCAAAGCATGATGCACGCCGTCAGGATGAAAAATCTTTTCATAATAGTCATCATATTTATCTGCAATAACTCAAAAGAGTCAAAAATATTTTGTATTTTTGCAGCATGAAAAGTAAAATGACCGATTTTAACCTTTTTTATACTCTGTGCTTTCCCGTGGTGCAGTATGCTACGCTGTGCCATTATCGCCGAATTGTTATCAAGGGAAAGGATAATATCCCCGATGACGGAAAGTATATTTTGGCTCCCTGCCACCAGAATGCCTTGATGGACCCATTGGTGGTGCTCTATATGGAAAACAAGCCTGTGGTGTTTCTCGCTCGGGCGGACATATTCAAGAAGCCTGTCGCGCGTTTGTTGCTCACATGGTTGCGTATCAGTCCTGTATACCGTATCCGTGACGGACGGGATCAGCTGTCAAACAACGAGGCTATCTTCAATACTGCCCGTCAAGTTGTAGAAGAGGGTATGCCGTTGTGTCTTATGGCCGAGGGTACCCATAATGACAAGCACCAGTTACTGCCTTTGGTGAAAGGTATGTTCCGTATTGCCGGTGCTACACAGATGGAGTTGGGCGACAGCCCTTTGTATATTGTTCCGGTTGGATTGGACTACGACGATTATGAACGCCCCTATAGCAGTGTGATGGTGAATGTGGGTAAGCCCATTGATGTCCGTAACTTTATGGACGACTTCGAATCCAAAGAACCGGTGGCGTTGAATCGGATGCGCGATGCGCTGACTTCCGCACTGAAGGCTCAAATCCATCAGGTGGATTCAGTAGAACATTACAACGATGAATATGCCTATTGCCATGCTAAAACGCAGGAGGTGTTGCGGCAGTCAAAGAAACGCAATACGGCATGGAACCGTTTTCAGGCTCGGCAACAGGTGAGCCGCCAGGTGGCCTCTATGACAGAATCCGAGAGGGAAGCGTGCTATCTTGAAGGCGCTCGATTTGCGGAGGAGTGTTCTCGCAAGGGTGTGCCTTTGTGGTATGCCTCAAAATGCAGCTCCACTTCCCGTGTGGCGTGGGCTATTCGTACGGCGTTTATGCTGATTGTGCTGTTGCTGGCGGTGGTGCTGTGTTGGGAAATGTTGCCCCTCTGGCTCTTGAGCAATCCTATTGTCTATCTCCCAACCCATCTTATAGCTAAAGCCAAGGTGAAGGATCCCCAGTTCCGTAGTTCAATCAATTATGCAATACGGCTTGGCCTGACATTGGTCTATAGTATTGTGTTGTTTGTGGTTTTCTGCATCTCCCGTGGTTTCTTCTGGGCATTGGGTATTGTCCTGTTGGGAATGTTTAGCGCATGGCTCACACCCAAAGTGTTTGTTTTGCTCCGCGATGCCTGGTATGGCTTCAAGCTAACCCGCAAATCCAAATAGAAAAAGGGAGTCCTCGCGGACTCCCTCGTCTAATGAGTGGTAAACCCCACATCGGTCATTAGGCCGACTTTGCAATCATTCTTATCTTTTTCGGGGGACTGTTTAACCCTCATTGAGGTGAGTTATAGAAGTACCGTACTTCAGTGGGTAGCTCGATGTGGCGGATGCTACGCTACAGTTGCTACAGTTCGAAAACCTTCTTTTGGGGTATCGCAACGGTGGTAAACACAAATGACCGATTGGGTGAGAATGGAACTGTAGCAACTGTAGCTGTAGCGCGGGGAATTTCCAATCCCAATGAAGCCCCTTTTGGGGTTTGCCTTAGGTTCGCTCTGGGGGGCGGACCTAGTGCGAAGGTAGAGCGAACCTACAGCGAACCTACATCGGTAGGTTTTCAAATACTAATCTGCCTTAAATCCTAATGACCGATTCGGGTTTATTCCGAGATGGAGAACATGGCGTAATGCATGGGGTGGAAGTGCTTCACCTCAATGCTTTTGAGCAGTTGCAGTGCTCCGCGCATCATCTCCTGCCCCAGTCTGGGGTCTACAGGGAACATGGCATGGGTGAGTTTGGGGTAATCTTTATTGATGTCGCGCACAATCGACAGGAAGAGTTTTTCCATCTGGTCCTGTGTTACTTTCACCCTGTCAGCCCCTTCATCGGTAGGTTCGGGGAACCGCCAGTTGTTGCAGTCTCCGGCATGAAACAGTGTGGTGCCGTCGTGCAACTCTGTAACGGTGCTCACCCCCACATCTGTCGAATGATATGAGGTGAGAATGAAATGGGGTGTCTCCACCCGCTCGCCGAATCGCAGCACAGCCAACGGCAGCTCTTTGTCAATTCTGCGGCGTCTCACTGTGTCGTATGAGGGCAGTATGTGCCACCTCCCGTTCTGTGCACACCATGCCGGGATATCGGGATTGTAGTGGTCTTCGTGGAAGTGCGAGATGATGAAATAAACGTCTTTGTCGCGATACCTCTCCAACAATGCCCCCAGCAGGCCGTTGCGGTCCTTCCAATAGTCATATACTATCAAGAAATCCGTCTCCTCAAGGGCGAAGCAGCTATGATATATGTAGTGTAGTTGCATGGAGGGTTAAAGCGACTTGGGAGTGAAGTCTATTTTTATTGACATCTCGTCGAAATGAATGTCATCCAGGTTGATGTGGTCGAACACCTGCGACAGTTGTGGGCTTTTGCCCAGGCAAAGACGCATTTGGTTGCCGTCCAGCAGTTCCAGTATCTCGGCTCCCGGCTGGTTCTGGAATTGACTGAAAGCGGTACGCATCATGAATTCTATTGCTTTGCCACCGCTATACGACAGCAGTATGTCGCTGCCCATGATTTGCTCTACGTTGATGTCCAAGCCTACCGATCCCATCAGCGGCAAAGGGTAGGAAATGCGCAGCGTGTGTGGCCCGCCATAGGTGAGGGGTAGTTCTTTGCCAGTTTTCTTGTGTATTAGTTCTTTTACTTCCGAAAAGGATAGATTGAATTGCATCGTCTGAAGTATTTTGTTCTTTTTTCTTTCAAATAACGCGTATTTGGAAAAAAAATTGTATCTTTGCAAATCGAAAACAACATATTTATATCATGAAAGTTAAAGAACTTGTAGAGAAACTCGACCTCAAGGTGCTGTCCGGTGCCGGTGGGTTAGACCGCGAAATAGAAGGATGCTATGTGTCTGATTTGCTAAGCGATGTGATGGGCAATGCCGAGATGGGCAACATTTGGGTCACCTTGCAGGTGCATAAGAATGTGATGGCTATCGCCTCTCTTAAAGAGCTGGCGTGCGTTGTCTTGGTCAAAGGGCAGACTGCTGCCGAAGATACTCTCGAGCAGAGCAACGAGGAGAATATTCCTTTCCTCAGCACTACTATGGAGACCTTCGAAACTGCCGGCAAGATATACGAGCTGTTGAAATAAGTCCAGTCCCAGTCCGGACGCCGTCAGCATCGATACTCTCCGGTTGCCGAACCCTCGTGTCTGACGGTGGTGTGGAGTGTTGTGTTCCATTCTGAAAGGAAAGAGTCATGTTAACCCCGTTCAAAGCCGACTTGCATATCCATACGGTTTTGTCGCCCTGTGGCGATTTGGAGATGAGCCCTTCTGCCATTGTCGACAGGGCATTGGCTCGCGGGCTTGACATGATTGCCATTTCCGACCACAACACCACCCGTCAGGTGAAGGTCACCCAGCGCATCGGCCGTGAGAAAGGGCTTTTCGTATTGGGCGGGGTTGAGGTTACCTCCCAGGAAGAGGCCCACTGCCTTTCCTTTTTTGAGAACGATGAGCAACTGGATGCCTTCCAGTCGTTTCTGGACCAACATCTGCCCCCTATCCCCAACGATGAAGACCGTTTCGGCTATCAGCTCATTGTGGACGAGAACGATGAGATTGTAGGCGAGGAGGAATACCATCTGCTCAACGCCATCGATGTGGACATCGACGGCATCTACGAGGAGGTGCACCGCATAGGCGGCCTTTTTATTCCGGCGCATATCAACAAGGGCACCACGTCCCTCACCAGCCAGCTGGGTTTCGTCCCTCCCGACCTGAAGGCCGACGGGTTGGAGATAAACAAGTTCACCACCAAAGAGGAGATACTCAAGAAGTTCGCTTATCTGAAACGCTTCAACTTTATAACCGACAGCGATGCCCATTTCATCGACAACGTGGGCGATGTCTACAATGTTATCTACATGGAACACCGCACCTTTGCCGAGTTCCGCATGGCACTCAAAGGAGAGGAGGGCCGCTATATCGACACCATGGCCTTCCGTTCCGCCCCGCTGCCTCGTTGAGGTATGAGTGGTTTAACACCTCCGATATTCATATTTCATTGCAAGTCAGTTCTTGGTAATAACCAAAACAAACTGAACAATAGTTTGTGGAGCCATTGTTTCAATAGTTACCATTATCAAAAATAGCATAAGACTACTATCATTTTATCTTCTTTCCCCTTTTCGATAGGTTATAGTTTGGGTTTCATCGCAAATCCAAATTGCTCCAGCTTTATTCCGGCTTCGCTACATGTTCACCATATATTAACCCCTGTGTAAGCTTTTGTTTACCTTGGTGGTGAGGAAGTAATTGGAATGTGGTGGGGTAGTGCTTAACGGAAAGCGAAGGTTGAACGAACCCCAGTATGGCAGGATACTGAAGTAAAATTAAGGGAGATATGTTCTATACCGAAGGTGGTGGGGAGCTTGTTGGGCGACAGGAGGATGGGACGGAGGATGGTTGTGGTGGGGGGATAGATGGGGGTTGGTGGCGGTTGCGAGTGATTCTGTTTGACGGTTCGTAGTTGATGTATAGCGGCTTGGGTTGTTTGTGGTTCTGCAAGGTGGCTGGGGGCGGCGGTTGCTGGATTGGGTGTCGCGGCCTTATATTGTTGGAAATAAATGATGTTGAGAGTGGTTGCTATCAGGAATGTGTGTGTGGCCGAGGGGTGGTTATTCGTTGTGGTAGGGCTCGCTCTTGAGGATGGTGAAGGCGCGGTATAGCTGTTCCACAAAGATGAGACGTACCATTTGGTGGTTGAAGGTCATGGGCGAAAGGGATATCTTGTCGTGTGCCAAGCGGTGTATTTCGGGCGCAAAGCCGAAGGCTCCGCCAACCACGAATACCAGTGTCCGTACGCCGGAGTTCATCTGTTTCTGAATGTATTGGGCAAAGCCCACCGATGTGGGGCTCTGGCCGTGTTCGTCGAGCAGGATGATTCTGTCGGCACTCTCCAGGCGTTTCTGCAGCAGTGCTGCCTCGCGTTGCTTTATCAACTCGGGTGTGGCGCCCTTTTGGTCTTTTAGGGCGGGGATTACCTCTATCTGGAAGTTGACGTAATGTTTCAGTCGGTTGACGTAGGTGTCGATGCCTTCCTGCAGGTAGGGGGTGTCGGTTTTGGATATTACTAATAACTTGATGTTCATGGTGTGGCGAGTGGCTATTGCATATTTATGAAAAGGGTGATGTAGGGCGCAACCGCACGGAAGGCCTTGAGGCGTGTGAGAGGGTTGATAAGTCGGGCGAGCAGGCCTTTGAGGTTTTTGCGGGTGGCGTTGTATTGTCCACCTGTCACTTGCAGGCTGGCGTGGTGGGTGTTCAGTAGCCGTTGGTATTCTTCGATGTGCAGAATCCGTTCTGTCCAGCTTCCGGTTTCGGGGTCACATGTGTTGTATGGGTCGTTTACGGTGAATGGCTTTTGTTGCTCCACGGCTTTCAGGGTGTCTGCAATGGTCAGTCCCCGCGTGTTCTCGGCCCAATAGTTTAGGGTCTCGTTGTCCATTGCCGGGTAGTGCTGTGCTATGGCGGTGCGGCGCATTTCGCGGAATCCCTTTACCTGGTCGTGTCCCAGCTCGTCGTGCAACATGATGCGGTGCAGCCTTTTTACTACCAGGGGGTTGTAGGGTGTTGACCCGGTGGTGAATATCATTTCCAACCGGGGGTTAATGGCAAAGAGGTCGCTGAAAAAGGTGTCCAGACGGTAGATGTGTTCAATTACATCCATCCCCATCAGAATGTTGGGTGTGGTGTGGTGGTCGAGGCACCATTGCTGCAATGTCTTGGCATCGCCCACCACTATGGCATCAGGCCCGAATCCCACCTCCTTGCTGAGGCATGCAACGGTTTCGGCGGCCTTGGGGTTGTAGTCAACGTATATCACAGTGCCTATGCCTTTCTGCTTGGCGGTGATGCTGAGAAAGCCGTGCCCGCCGCCATAGTCCACCAATATGATTTTGGAGGGGTCGTTGCCGTAACGGCTTATCACTTTGTCCAGCAATCTGTTGTATATCGATAGGTAATAGCCCAGATGGGGAAGCATACGCAGGATGTAGTCCCTACTGTAGGTGCTGATTGGCAGTGCGCTGTAGTCCAGCTGTTGCAGCTTGTTGAGCATTATATCCATCGGCTTAATAGTTTTCCGACAGCGGGGTGGCACCATCGTGTTAATTGATAGTAGGTGGTGGGCTTGGCTCCATAGAGGCTGTAGGAGAAGGCGATGCCGGGGTCCATGCTGCCTTCGAAGTCGAAGCTGCGGGTGCGTGTGGATAGCTTTTGGATAATGAGCCAGAAGAGCAGGGCGGAGGCTCCGTTGGCGTGGTGGGTGGGATGCAGGGCCGAGAGCAGAGCGTAGGCACAATGGTTGTCGAATGCCACAAAACGGGCGGCATGCAGGTCGCCGTTCCCGTCGCGCACACCCAGCAGGATGCCCTGTCCACGCTCCAAAGCAGTGGCGATTACTTTTATCATGAATTCCTGTCCCAGCAGGTCTTTCTGCCCACGCGACTGCCAGTATTGGGTGTGGAAGGAGGCGAACTGTTCGGGAGTAAGATTCTCGTCGGGCGTAAGTGTCTTTTCGCAACGGCGTATCTGGCGTTGGCGCCGGCTTTTGTCGAAAGCGTTGAATACGGCCTGTGTATCCGAAATGTCCTCGATGCGGTATGTGCGTCGGGCCTGTGCGGAGAAACCTTCCCAGCCATCGAGGTCGGTCACGGTGGGGGCGAAGTTTTGTTGGAACAGGGTCAGACCCATCTCCCGCAGTGCTGCGGCCAGTTGGCGGGAGGCATCGCGGCGGTCGGCGCAGGGGCTGTACCACGGCCCGTTATATTGCGTCAGTTGCGGTTGGATGATATATTTCAGCCCCATCTTGCGTCCTATGAGGTAGGGCAGGGCGGCAGTGATGTTGCCTTGTGTGTTGTGGGCTAATAGCACATCCCATTGCTTCCCCTGGCACACGGTGTCCATCCACCAATATTGCAGAAACAGAGGAATGGCGCATCCCTCTGTCTCGCATAAATGTTTATATGTCTCTTTGTTGTTCATGGAGTTTGTTCCCACGAACCCGCTACCGGGGCGTCCGGTTACTGCATCACCACGGTGACACGGTTGTTGGCCAAGCGGCCGCTATAGGTGTTGTTGTCGCCCACGGGGTCGTCCTCACCTTTGTAGAGCACCTCAATGCGGTGTTCCTCAACGCCGCGCAGCATCAAAGCTTTCTTAATCTCAACGGCACGCTGGCGCGAAAGACCGGTGTTATAGGTCTCGGTGCCCACGTTATCGCAGTATCCGGTAAGCAATACCTCAAGACCTTTTTCCTGCTTCATGTAGGCGGCAATCTCGTCCAGTTCGGGAATGTATGATTCCTGAATGGTGGCATCGTTGGGGAAGAATTTGATTTCGGGGAAACTCTTGGCACTCTGTGCAGCGCTGGGCAGCAGGTCTACTTTCTTCGAGCTGAAGTCCACAATGAGACCCACACGTATCAGCTCGTTGGTGGGTTGCTCCTCGGTATAGTAGGCTTCGTCTTTCCAATAGCGCCAGTCAATCTCGGCCACTTTGTAGCTCACCTTGTTCTTCATCTGTTTCTCGATGAGGATATCGCGGAAGTAGTCGAGCGAAATCAGGGCTTCCATCTGGGCTTCGGCAATCAGCTCGTCGCGACGGTCCTGGTCGGTTACCGAGGGGTTGATGGCGAAGATGGCGCAGATATGCATGGGGATACGGGCGGCACTGGTGAGGTAGTCCATCACCGGGTCGAAATTACCCCAGTTGCGGTCTTTGTCGCGCTGCCATTTCAGGGGGCGGAAATTGTTGTAGTTGTAGTCCACATAGTAGAAGGTCTTGCCGTCGAAGGCAGTGAATTTCCACACGGTGTCGTATGCCGATTCGCGCACTTTGTGTTTGCCGTTGACATCGATGATGGGCTCAGCCTTCTTCGACTTCTTGCTTGTTTCGGGCATGGTGACCTGTTCATACAATCCTCCCGTGGTGGGGTGCCAGCTGGTGTCGGTCTTGTTTCCCAGCCACATCCGTTTGTTGGCGCCTTCTTTCACTATCTCAGTGGTGGGCTTTTTCTTGCGGTATTGGGCTTGCACATTGGCTGTGGGGATCAGCATCAATGCGGCCAGTACGATGATGAGTGTATGTTTCTTCATTGATTTATTATTTTCGGTATAACGTAACAATTATTTTTTTATTGTGGCTCGACCAGAGAACCGTCTTCACACACCAGCAGTCGCGACTGGTATTTGTTTATCATCATGAAGTCGTGGGTGGATATTACCATGGTGGTGCCGGTCTGTTTGTTGATGTTCACAAGCAATTCCATGATGTCCGACGAGGTGGCGGGGTCAAGGTTCCCTGTAGGTTCGTCGGCCAATATCAGGTCGGGGTTGTTGATAAGGGCACGGGCTATACCTACACGCTGTTGCTCGCCCTCCGAGAGTTTGAATATGGAGGACTGTGCCTTGTCCTCTATTCCCACGGCTTTCAGGGTCTTGGTAATCTGTTCGTCCATATCTTTCCGTTTCCACCCGGTGGCCTTCAGCACGAATGCCAGGTTCTCGTACACATTGCGGTCTCTCAGCAGCCGGAAATTCTGAAACACGATGCCTATGCGGCGGCGGAACATGGGTTTTTGCCTCCGCTTGAGATGCATGAGGTCGTATCCGCACACGGTGGCTTCGGTACCGGACCCTATTTCGCGGTCGGCATAGAGGGTGCGCAGCATCGATGTCTTGCCCGCTCCGCTTTTGCCAATCAGATAGACAAACTCTCCGGGATTGACCAGGAGGTTGACGTTTGTCAGTATGGGGCCGTCGGCGTGGCAGATGGTAACGTCTTTTAGCGATATGATTGGGTTGTCCATGGTGACTAATTTTCAAATTGCAAAAGTACTACTTTTTTTCTATATAAAAAGTGATTGCAAGTATTTTTTTTAACGAATGGGTGTTTACATTCCCCGGACGGGGACTTTTCCCATTGCCGGCAGGGTGTGAGGTGTACGGCTTCAGCTACTTATGGATAAGTGCCAAACTGCCTTGTTATCAGGTGCTACCGTTTCCAGAATGCCGGCAGGAACAGTATCAGCAAAGTCATGCACTCCAGCCGTCCCATTAGCATAAGGAGTGTGCATATCAGTTTTGCCAAAGGCGTGAATGCGGCATAGCAGCCAAAGCCGCCTGTCGACCCCAGACCGGGGCCGTAACCTGTGATGCAGGCTATGGAGGCACCGAACGATTCGGTGGCATTGATTCCGCACAACATGAGGAGCAGCAGGCTGGTCACGATGGTGACCATGAACACCATAAAGGTCACTACCACGTTGGTGGCAATATCGGCCGATACCGGCTTGCGGTTCAGCCTCACGGGGTTGACCGAGTGGGGGTGAAGCCTGTCGCGCAGTATTTTGCGCACATGCCTGAACAGTATCAGCACACGCATGGCTTTCAATCCTCCGGTGGTTGAGCCGGCCATGCCTCCGCACAGCGACAGAATGACAAAAAGGAAAGTCACGGGCACCCACCATTGCGACGTGTCGGCGGCCAGCGAGCCTGTGGTGGTAAGCACACTGATGGTCTGTACTATGCCGCAGCGTATGGAGTCTTCCCAACCGTATTGCATGGTGGTTTTCAGAGCCAGCACCACAAAAACGGTCGACACTACGTAAATGCCCAGATAACAAAGCAGCTGCTCTGTCTTGTGGCGCAGTTTGTCCCAGCGGAAGGTGAAAAAGTTGTACAGCAAGGCAAAGTTTACTCCACTCATCAGCATGGCACCCGCAACCACATATTGCTGCTTCGGGGTGAGCCCAGAAAGGCTGTCGTTGTAGATTGAGAACCCGCCCGACGAGATGTTGGTGAAGGTGATGTTTACAGCGTCCCACACTTGCATGCCGCATTTGTGGAGTACGTAAACGAATATCAGCGTGAGAAGTATATACACGCCCAGTGTCTGCCGCATGGTGGAGCCTACCGATGTGGTCTGTTTCCCCGTGTTGTCGGCACCCGAGGCCTCGGCGGTATAGAGGCTGTATTTGTTGATTCCCATGGAAGGCACCAGAGCCAGCACCATCAACACGATGCCGAATCCGCCAAACCATTGGGTCATGCTGCGCCACAGCAGTATCGACGCTGGCAGCCACTCCACAGATGCAAACACCGTGGCGCCGGTCGAGGTGATGCCCGACATCGACTCGAACAGTGCGTCGGCAAAGCGGGTCAGTGTGCCAGTGGTCAGGAACGGCAAGGTGCCGAACAGGGCCAGCACCACCCATATCAGCACCACCAGCAGGTAGGCCTTGCGGCGGTTGGCCAGAGTGCGGTATTTGTGGTATCGCACCAGCATCAGCAACCCCAGGTTGAAGGGGAAGAGACCGGACACTAGTATCTGTGGCCAGGTGCTGTCCTGGAAATGCAAAGCAGGTATCAGGCAACTCAGTATCAGAATGCCTTCCACCATCATTGCGATGCCCAAAAACCGTAGTATGTACTTTATGTCGTTGATGTCGGTATGAATGTTTTAATTGTTGTTTATCTCCTTCTCCAATAGGCGGGCGAGAACACGGCTATCAATGCAAACAGCTCCAGCCTCCCGGCAACCATCAGCACGGTGAGTGTCCATTTGGCCAGATGGGGCAGTTCGGCATAGTTTAGGCTAGCTCCCAAGGAGTTGATTATGTTCGACGGCCCGAGGTTACTGATGTTGGCTGCCGCCATGCAAGTGGCATCGGGAATGGAGCATCCGCATAGTGTCAGCACAAAGGCTCCGCCGATGATGAACACAATGTACAGGAACACATAGGCAAATATCTTGTTGATATAGTCGTTTTCCACAACCTCGTTGTTTATCTTTACCTTGAACACGGCGTTCGGGTGCAGCATCCGTGTGCAGTAGTTGCCCAGATATTTGCTCAGTACCATCAGTCGGCGCAGTTTGATGCCGCCGCCCGTCGAGCCGGCGCATGCCCCGGTCACTATCAGAAGGAATGTCACCACACTCACCAAAAAAGACCAATGTTCGGGCCTGGGCACATTGAACCCGCAGGTGCTCATGGTCGATGCCATGTGGAATACGCTGTATAGTATTGACTCCTCAGTGCTGTTGCCGTTGTATTTGAAAGCGATAATTCCTACTCCCACCGCCACAAGAAACACCAGCAGATATGCCCGCAACTCCTCATCGTGGCCCAGGTGTTTCCATTTCAGTGTGAAAAAACGGTACAGAAACGCCACATTGATTCCGCTCAGCAGCATAAACACGGTCACCACTATCAAACTGCCGTTGTTCAGTGTGGCCAGCCCGACGCTGTGGGTGGTGAAACCACCGGTCGAGACAGTGCTGCAAGCCAGACACAGTGCATCCACAGCCGGTGTGCCGTTCAGCAAAAGCAGCACCCCCATCAGTGCTGTCAGGAATCCATAAATGTACCACATCCTTGCCACATTCTTCGACATGCGCGGGTGCAGTTTGCGTTGCTGGGTACCCGAAAATTCGGCCTCATACAGATGTACCGAACCTTGGGTCAGCTTCCGCAATATGGCCAGCACCATCAGCATTAATCCCAGCCCACCGACCCATTGGGTCAAGGCGCGGTAGCTGAGCAGGCTCAGCGGCAGCTGTTCAGGCTTCACCAGCACCGACGAGCCGGTAGTGGTGAAACCGCTGAACGACTCAAACACTGCGTCGGTGAACGAGTCTATCCCGCCTGTAAAGATGTAGGGCAGGGTGCCGAACAGGGGCACTACCAGCCATATAAGCACTGTGATACAGTAACTCTCGTTCTCTTTCAGCTCATAGGTGGCATTGCGGCCCAGTATGTTCCGCATCAGCAGCCCCACCATCAGCATCAGCAGTGCCGAAATCACCAGTGCAAACTGAGCCCCGTCCTTGTAGTACAGCGACACCGCCAACGGCAACATCATGCTTGCTGCCATATATATCAGCAGTATGCCCGTCACCCTCACTATCAGTTTCAGGTTGAACGGGCGCAAACCCAGCAGTTTGCCGCTTCTGTTTCGGGAACTCGACTTTGCCACCTCTCTACGTATACGCTATGCCGTTTAGTCAAATAGTTTGGCCACTTGTTCCACCACCTTGGGCAGTGCGAACACCACCACCTTGTCCTTGGCCATGATTTGGGTGTCGCGGGTGGGGAAAATAGTCTCGTTTCCTCTGATGATGCCGCCAATCGTGGCCCCTTTGGGCAGCCCCAGCTCCCTGATTGAGTGGCGGGTTGCCGGTGCCCGTTTGCCAACGTTCAGCTCTATCAGTTCGGCGTTGGTTCCGCTGAGCCACTTACTGCTCACAGCGTCGCCGCGTACCATGAATCGGGCAATATAGCTTGCGGTAATCAGTTTCTTGTTGATGATGGTGTCTATACCGATGTCCTGCGACAGGCTTATGAATCCGGTGTTTTCCACCAGCGCTATGGTGCGTCCCACACCCAGTTTCTTGGCATGCAGGCAGGTCAATATATTGGTCTCCGACGAGTCGGTCACGGCAATAAAGGCATCGGTGTTCTGCAGGCCTTCCTCTTTCAGCAGCTCTATGTCGGTGGCGTCTCCGTTTATTATCAGTGTCTTGTTCAGCAGTCCGGCCACCTCCTCGCACCGCGCCTTCGACTCTTCGAACAGGGTGATGTCAATGCGGTCCTCCAGGGTGGATGCGGCATAACGTCCCACACGTCCCGCCCCCACAATCATGGCTTTCTTCACTGCTACGTCGTGCTTGCCCGACACCTGTTTTATCGACTCCAGCTGGTTGGGGCGGCTTATCAAGTAGGCAAGGTCGCCCTGCTGGAATACCAAATCGGCATGGGGAATGATGGTTTCTCCGTTTCTCAGTATGGCCACCACGCGCACCTGCAGGGTGTTGTATGTCTGCACCATCTCTTGCACGCTGTGCCCCACCACGGGCGAATCCTTTTCCAGCCGTATCAGATACATTGTGAGCAGTCCTCCCGAGAAGTCGAAAAACTCTGTAGCCACCGAATTGTTCAGCAGATTGGTTATCTCCTTGGCGGCAATACGTTCAGGGCACACCATCTCGTCCACCCCCAGCTCGCGGAACATGTCGCGATGCTTGGGGCTGAGCAGTTCGGCATTGGTAATACGGGCCACAGTGCGCTTGGCTTTCAGTCTTTTGGCCAGCACACAGCTCATCAGGTTCAGGCTCTCTTCGTGCAGCACCGCCAGAAACAGGTCGCAGTCGCCCACATTCGCCTCCGTCAGTACCCTCGGCGAGGTCGACGAACCGGCAATGGTCAGCAAGTCCGACTCTTTCTCCAACCGTTTCAGTCGTTCCTGGTCCGGGTCAACCACCGTGATGTTGTGGTTCAAATCGGTCAACGATTTTGCAAGGTAAAAGCCCACCTCGCCGTCGCCTGCAATGATAATGTTCATACAATCCTAATTCTTAAAAACGGGTGCAAAAATACAAAAAAAGCATGATATGTTCATTTTTTTTTGTACTTTTGCATTTTCAACAAGTGTCATAATGTCCGCCAACCAAGCATTGTTGAGCATTTTACCGGCTATGTTTCAAGGCAGAGATATGATAGAGTTTAAAACATTTAATAATGGAAATAACACGTACCTTCGACCTCCTCGAACATCTTGTTAACGAGTATCCCGACAAGAAGGATATTTTGGCATCAAAGGAGAAAGGTGAATGGGTCCGCTACAGCACCCACGATTATTATAAGTATTGTCATTACATGGCCTATGGCCTGTTGGAAATCGGTCTCCAGCCCGGCGACCGTGTCATCACCATCTCCAACAACTGTCCCGAGTGGAACTTCATCGATATGGCGTTGGCCATGACCGGCATCATCCATGTCCCTGTCTATCCAACGCTCAGTCCCGACAACTATCTGCACATTTTCACCCACAGCGGTGCCCGCTTTGTGCTTGTCAGCAACAACATCCTGCTCCGCCGCATCCGGCCCGCCCTCGAGAAAATGGAGAACCCGCCTGTGGTCTATACCCTGGCCCCTGTCGAAGGCGAGCACCGCACACTCGAAATCCTCAAGGCCGGCATCGCCTCCCGCGAGAAATACAGCCCCATTGTCGAGCAACTCAAAGAGAATATCAAACCTGACGATTGGACTACCCTCATCTACACTTCCGGCACCACCGGTATGCCCAAGGGGGTCATGCTTTCCCATCGCAACCTCTGCAGCAACTTCCTGGCCCACGCCAAGGTCAACCCCATGACCAGCCAGTGCCGCGTGCTCAGCTTCCTCCCGCTCAACCACATGTACGAGCGCAGCATGAACTATCACTTCCAGTACAAGGGCTGCAGCATCTATTATGCCGAGAATATGGGCACCATCCAGCAAAACCTGGCCGAAATCCACGCCCACGGCTTCTGCGCTGTGCCTCGTGTGCTCGAAATGGTATACGACAAACTCTATGCCGCAGGCAAGGACTTCCGCGGCCTCAAGAAGAAAATATACACCCGCGCCTTCAAACATGGCGCCCGCTACGACTATACCCTCCTTAAGAAAGTGTCGCTGGGCTACCAGCTCTCGCAGTATTTTTATGAGCGTATGGTCTACCGCCACTGGCGCGAGCGTCTTGGCGGCAACCGCCTCATTGTCATCACCGGCTCCTCCAGCATCCAGCCCCGCATCATCCGCACCTTTGCCGCTGCCGGCATCAATATCTACGAAGGCTATGGCCTCTCCGAAACTTCGCCCGTCATTGCGGTGAACAACCCCGTGGAGGGCTATGTGAAGATAGGCACCGTAGGCCCCGTGCTCAGCGGTGTGGAGGTCTCCTTTGCCGACGACGGCGAAATCCTCACCCGCGGACCCCACGTCATGTTGGGCTACTACAAGGATCCCGAATACACCGCCCAGGTCATCGACTCCGACGGTTGGTTCCATACTGGCGATGTGGGTGAATTCGTGAGCGGACTCACTGGCCCCCGCTATCTGCGCATCACCGACCGCAAGAAAGACATCTTCAAACTCTCCGCAGGCAAATACATCGCCCCGCAGCTGCTCGAAAACAAACTCCGCGAGTCCGAGTATATCGAGCAGGCTATGGTGGTGGGCGAAAACGAAAAGAGTGTGGCAGTCATCATCTCGCCCAACTTCAACACCCTCCACTACTGGGCACTCAAATACCACATGCACTACCGCGACAACGAGAAACTGTTGGCTATGCCCGAGACCAAGGAGAAGTACAAGAAGGTTATCGACGAAATCAACCGCGATTTCGCCGCCCACGAGCAAATCAAGAGCTTCCGCCTCGTGGCCGACGAGTGGACCTCAGCCAACGGCTTGCTCTCGCCCACACTCAAAATCAAGCGCAACATTCTTATGGAGAAATACAAGGGCCTTATTGCCGAAATCTACGGCCACACCCAGCCCGCCTCCAACTCCATCCTCTCAGCCTTCCGCAGCGTGGAATTGCCCAACTTCGGTTTCGGCCGGAAGAAATAACACCCCCTACGGTGTCGCTCCGCCTCGGGGCATCACTGCTCGCCAATCCTGCCCCCGTCCTCTTGCGGAGGCAGGATTTCTTTTTGCCCCATCCTCCCCGCTGTTCCGCCTTTTGCCAATCCGCGTCAGCATGCCGCTCCCTTCCAAGCGGCATTGTATTATTCCCTTTACACCCCCCTGCAGCTACTCCCACCAACATTTATTGCCACAATTATTTTGACAAATCAATATTTTTCAATATCTTTGCAATCGGTATCTGCCGTAGAGCCGTTGTGTGGCGAGCGTTGTAAGTTGCTGTAAACATTGTGTTTGGCAACAATGTGCAAAGGGGGCGGCTCTAGGGCGATAGCGGTAGTCGATTGTTTTGAAAAATAGTATATATATGTTCAATACACCTATATTGCTCATTAATTTCAACCGGCCCGGCTTCACGGCCGAGGTTCTGCGTGTGGTGATGCAGCAGTCGCCTGCCCATCTGTATGTTTTTCAGGATGGAGCACGCCAAGGCCGCGACGACGACCCCGGGAAGTTGGCCGAGGTGAGGCAGGTGGTGCAGCAAATGACCCAAGGCACCCCCACCCAGGTCCACACCTTCTATTCCGACCACAATCTGGGCTGCGGTCCCGGCCCGGCGGCCGCCCTGTCGTGGTATTTCTCCCAGGTGGAGCAGGGCATTGTGCTCGAGGACGATGCCGTGCCTCATCCCGATTTCTTCTCCTATGCCGAGCAGCTGCTCAACCGCTACCGCGACGACGCCGAGGTGATGGCCATCGGCAGCATGAATGTCGACAAGCAGCGGTGGGGCGACGGCAGCTACTATTTCTCTATGATGAACCGCAACCTCTGCGCCTGGGCTTCCTGGCGTCGGGCTTGGCAGCACTTCGACATACGGCTGTTCAACACCTCACGCCGCGACCTTTCGCAGGCCTTGCACCGCTATGGATGCGATGTGCTGGAACGCGAGTACTGGTGCGACCGCCTCGACGAGGTGCACCGCGACGGTGTGGGCGGCACCAGCTGGGACATGCAGTTCTTCATGTCCATCTGGCTGCAGCACGGCAAAGGCATTATCCCCAACGTGAACCTCTCAAGCAATATCGGCACTGTGGTCGACGCCACCCACCCCTCGGGTAAGGGCAATATCATCGACAACGTGCCGACCCACCCCATCCTGCCTTTGGTGCACCCCTCCTCCACCCAGGTGGTGCGCGAGGCCGACAGGCAGTTCCACTACCTGTATTTCGAGCGTGCCAAGCGCAACTGGTCTAAAGGCAAGATATGCTACCATTTGATTAATAAGAAACTGAAAAAACTTATAGGACATAGTGGACCATGGCGCGTAAGAAAATGAAATACCTTGTGCAGCGGCTTCTGGGCCGCTGGCTCGACCGTCCGGCCATCCTGCCGGGCAAAACCACAGGCTACTCGCTGGTGCGCAGCGAGCGGTCCAACTGCAAACTGGATAGCCACACCCGTGTGTATGCCCCCTACCAGCTCCACGACGTGCACTTGGGCCAATACTCATACATCGCGCCCAACGCCCGCCTCTCCAATGCCGAGATAGGCAAGTTCTGCAGCATCGGTCCCAACTTCTGTTGCGGCCTGGGTCTGCATCCCACCAACGGCATCTCCACCTCCCCCATGTTCTACTCCACCGCGCGGCAAAACGGAACCACGCTGTGCAGCCAGTCCCAGTATCAGGAAACCAAACGCACCCATGTGGGCAACGATGTCTTTATCGGGGCCAATGTCACCGTGCTGGACGGTGTGACCATTGGCGACGGTGCTGTGGTTGGTGCCGGTGCGGTGGTCACTCGCGACATACCCCCCTATGCCGTTGCCGTAGGCGTGCCGGCCAAAGTGGTGAAATACCGCTTCGATGCAGCCACCATCCAGCGCCTGCTTGCCAAGCGGTGGTGGGACTCCCCCGAGGCCGACCTCGCCAAAGTCCAACGCCATTTCTGGGACGTGGAAGCTTTCCTCACCCAAGATTGACATCCCCCTGCTCCGGCAGTACTCGTGCATTGTCCCAATGGCAATGTGCCCCTTTGCGTTGCCCGATGCTCCTGCAATGCAACGGGGACAGGCATTCCGGCAACTTTTTGCTCCTTTGCACCAAAGGCAAGACATCGCCCTTAAATAATAGCGTAATGTGGTTATATTCAGTTAGAAATATCAATTTTGCCCCTGTTTTGTGTCTTTGCAGTCGCAATTTAGCCCCCAAAATCCCCTTCCATGCACCCTTTTATGAGTGGAACAGGCAATGGCATACCCCTCCCGTGATAAAAAAATCCTATTATGAATCAGCCTATTGTGAGAATTGTGAAAAAATATTTTGTCGGAATGAAAAAAAGTTTGTACTTTTGCAACCGCTTTTCGAGAGTGAAGAGTGCCAACAATGATCTGTTAGCTCAGTTGGTTTAGAGCGCTTGCTTGACAGGCAAGAGGTCAACAGTTCAAATCTGTTACAGATCACAAGGCAAAAGGCGAAGAAACACAGCTTCGCTTTTTTGCAATCACAAACATCGACGCGAGTCACGGTCTGTTAGCTCAGTTGGTTTAGAGCGCTTCCTTCACACGGAAGAGGTCGACAGTTCGAATCTGCCACAGACCACCCCAAGCCCCTAAAACAGGGGCTTTTTTAATACCCTAAAGTGTTGATTTTCATTGCTAATATACTGAAATACAGCTGTTGCGGTTTTGGGGGTTGTTTTACCTTGTTTTGATGTTATAAGGTACATTTTTGTTACCCGTTTGTTACTCGAATGAAAAAAAGTTGTATCTTTGCAATCGGAAACAAAATTAAATCTTATCGAGTATGCCGAGAAAAAAAGTTGCCAGCAAGGCGAAAGAAACGGTACGTTTGAGGGAAAAAAGACTGTCAAACGGGAATGTGTCGTTGTATTTGGACTATTACAAAGACGGGCAAAGGGAATATGAATTTTTGAAACTCTATCTAATACCCGAAAAAACACCCTTTGACAAGCTGCATAACTTGGAGGTGTTGAACGCTGCAAACGCTATCAAAGCAGAGCGTACACGGGCAATCATAGCCGAAGAGGCGGGATTAAAGCGTGT
>JAEEGI010002261.1_pt1 | contig 47630 bp, 42 predicted proteins | sample 8958751 | NCBI WGS metagenome assembly JAEEGI01 (sample SAMN16246545, study PRJNA631951) | gut metagenome | biome: gut microbiome; feature: rumen; material: KS-attached | host: Bos | place: Iran: Karaj | collected 2018-10
AGCCTGAGTCAAAGACATATGCCGCGTCATATAAATACAGCTATGACCTTGTTGAGTGGAATCCACATATGTATTCCAGTACGACTTCCAAATATGTCGACGGTGTGCTTGTTACAGATACCACCTATGAAGGAGGCTGGGAGCAGATAAGTACATCGACAAGATATGTATCGGTATCGACATCGAGAAAAGCTTATAACTATCAGCTTGATCTTGAGAATACAGACCTTAATGAGTTCTCCAAGTCTGTTGCATATAATGATGCTTTTGGTAGCGATACGCTTAATTATAACAATAAGGATCCCCATATCATAAACAGCACCATAGGACCTGATAATAACGGCCCTGTGATGGGAGGGGTATCGACAACTACTCAGACTCCGTCATTTATAACAGCGCAGGGACATATCGACTGGCAGAATGTAAGTCCTAGCGATGATGAGAAGCAGCACTATGTAGGACATCTGGACGGACCTTATGACGGAGGCTTTACGGAAGCACCCGAGAATATAGCAAGAATACTTGCAACAGAGAACCTAGAGTGGCACGTAGGAGACGGAAAGACGAATAAGTCACACAAAACTGACGGCTCTGAAGTAGAGTCTTATGCATCCGTTACGACAGATAAGTTTGAGATAACTTACGGCGGTAATACCAAGACTTTCCTTGACGGAGCCTCAGCCTGGGTAAGGTTTGAGGATTCGCCTTACAACAAAGACAGCAACTTTACGGCAAATGAGGCAGCTGCAATACCGTATCTTACAAAGCATTTCCCAAAGAACATGTTCCTTCCAAATAACGGTGGCGGGATAGATGTAAATACCTTTGAGACAACGCCTGCTTTTGGAAAGACTCTGACAAAGGTTCCCGATAATCAGTCAAACGGAGAGTATCCCACAAGTGTTGATGCGACTTATACAGTTGCTGTATCAACAAGCGGTACGACTCTCGGTAAGGGAACAAAGACATTTTCAAAGGCGGGTAATATAAAAGATTCTTACCGGATGAACGAGCCTGTGAAGGTACATACACCTGTCATTTCGCCTGTTGAGATATACAGGGATAACGGACAGGACCTTGACAGCAGTGATCCCAGAGTATCTTCAAGTGAGACAGATCCCGTATATAGCGAAGGAGAAGTAAACGGTAAGATACAGACACAGCTCGTAAAGGGAAAGGCTAATGATAAGATATCGCAGCTTCGCCTTGATGAGACCTACTGGTTTAAGTTCTCTACAAGAGCACACCTTGAACATATGGGATACCGTGATGCCAATACACACTCAAATGCATGGGATAATCTTGGAGATACGGACAGTAAGTATGATAAGTATGTAAAGGCCAAATATGTTCATTTCCCTACTGATACGATTCTTTATCAGAGCGGCTCACCAAGATACATAAAGCATGAAGCGGATGAGAACAGCGACGGATACTGGGTAAAACTCGACAGAGCCGATTGGGAGTATGTAAAGTTCTATATTCCTGTATGGGCAAAGGAAGGCGTACACGGAAGCGGCGAAGATATGATAAGGTACAAAGTCGAATCCATAAATGTCATATCATCCGACAGTTCCGGACAGGGTGCGGGTGACCATACCAAGGAGCAGAAGGCAAGGGAGAAAGAACTTAACGACCACGGAAACGGTGATACCCACCCCGATAAGGAACTTTATGTGGCAACCTATGAAATACCTATCCAGATATCGGGCTGGCTCTATGACCTTCAGGTAGTCGGAATAAATGATTCAAGAACATTTAACTCTTCTTATGATGAGGATAATGCCGTTAACTCGATGTGGTATTCACTTGCAGCTAACGGTGAGGAGAAGAAGGCAGGTATATACAACCGTCTTGGAGGAGACGGAAGATATACGGATATAGCTTCTTTTGTGAGAAGGTCTATTGACGGAAAGCTATTTAACCCATGGAGCAGTAAGAACATCCTTGCAATAGGAGCGGGAAGCTCCAACAGATATGACAGGATGGGAGAGCAAAGACTCGGCTCACAGTTCGCATTCTCTGTAAGGACCATAAGTAACCTCTGGCATGACAATGACAGCATAGATATAGTCCCGACCTACAGGTACTACGATGTGAAAAAGGGCAAGACTTACAGTCAGGACGGAAAAGACGGACAGAAGATCTATATCTACTATCACGACCTATCGGGGTCTGTTAAGCAGCTGTATGTGCCTTACGGCTCAGCTGATGATAAGAAGATAGTAAGTAAGGTGCAGCTTGGAAGAAAGGAATTCCTTGGAAGCTACTATGACAGGGATCTTGTACAGACAGTCAAGTTCCCTAAGCCTGAGTACAATGCATCGGGCGATGTCATAGGCTTTAATAATTCAAAGGCAGGAAACTTTGATGATGAGACTACATTCCTCCAAAAGTGGGTGGATTCATACACGCTCTCATCAATAAAACTCCCCGCAGGGCTGAGGCTCTTTTCCGGAGATGAGGAACAGCTTCGTGATAACCTTGATAAAGCACCCGGCTCAACAAGCTCAATAGAAGACCTTTACGGAACGGGGGCAGATACAAAGAGACTTAACGAGATACTTGAGAACAGCATGCAGACCTGGTACGGAGAGTACTATGTCCCCGCAGATGTTTTCGTATCGACAATGTCTCCCGATGAACTCTACAGATATGCGGAGAACAATCCCGGAGGCCTGTCATCGGATGATGAGAAAGTATGGCTTAAGGACGGATATCTTATCCTTAACTTCGACGTTGTTTCTGTAAAAGAAGGTCAAAGGGATCTTCAGTTTGCAGGAGACAATGACGGATTTGACATGGGAAAAGCCCAGGGACAGAAGGAAACTGTGAAAGTGCCGGATCCATACGATCCTTTTAAACTAATAGAACTCCCCACAAAGAGCGGAGATATCATGGCGATAAGAACAGATAAATCAGTAAGAGACGAGACACAGGCTGAGATCTTTATGATCAACTGAAAAATTGTGAGGTGAAGTGAATCTGCAAAAATAGGATATCAGCCCAAGTAAGATATTTTATTTAAACACAGATAAAGTTATCGTTTTTGTTTTTGAAAAAATGATAACTTTATTTTTTTAAAATAATTTAAAAAACCTATTGCTTTTTTTAAAAACATCCCGTATAATCATTTCTTGTCGGTGGGCTATCGCCAAGCGGTAAGGCAACGGACTCTGACTCCGTCATTACGTAGGTTCGAATCCTACTAGCCCAGCTATATAGAAAAGCGAGATTGGAGACAATCTCGCTTTTTACATTATATCGGGAGAAACGTATGTATACATTTGATTCCAGAATAAGATACAGCGAAATAGACAGAAGCGGAGAGCTTACGCTTGAGTCCCTGATAGATTATTTTCAGGATTGCTCGACATTCCAGACGCAGGATGGACCGGCATCAATGGAATATCTCAGGGATAAGGGGATTGTATGGGTTCTTTCATCATGGCAGATTGTTGTGAACAGATATCCCAAGCTGTGCGAAGACGTTGTGATAGGTACGGTTCCTTATGATATGAGAGGAGCTATCGGCTACAGGAATTTCTTCATGGATACCAAGGATGGGGAGAGACTTGCGGTAGCCAATTCGATATGGACTCTTGTGGATATCGAGAAAGGCTTCCCCAGTAGAATAACGGATGAAATCATAAAGGCATATCCTCTTGAGCCTAAGCTTGATATGAAGTATGAAGGCAGGAAGATTGAGATTTCTGAGGAAGACGAGAGATTCTGGGGCGAAGAGATACAGGTCAGGCAGCACAATCTCGATACAAATAACCATGTAAACAACGGCCAGTACGTAAGGATAGCCATGGACTGCCTTCCCAAGCGTGATCTTAAGGTTGTCGCAATGCGCGCTGAGTACAAAAAGCAGTCAAGGCTTGGAGATATACTTTGCCCTGTTGTTATTATGAGCAAAAAAGACGATAATGATAAGTATACAGTGAGTCTTAACGGAGAAGACGGCAAACCTGTATGCATAGTTGAACTTATTACGCAGGCTTGAGTACTGCATATACTGAGAGGACGGAGGAACTATAATGATTAAACTTGGTGAGAAACAGGAACTGGAAGTAATAAAGAAAGTTGATTTTGGTGTATACCTTGCGGAAAAGAGCGGAAGTGATGAGAAAGTTCTTTTGCCCGTGAAACAGGTACCTGAAGGATGCGACATCGGAAGCAGATTGGAAGTGTTTATATACAAAGATTCCGATGACAGGCTGATCGCGACCACTAAGACACCAAAGATAATGCTCGGCGATGTTCGAATGCTCAGGGTAAAAGAGACCGGAAAGATCGGAGCATTTATGGACTGGGGCCTTGAGAAGGACGTGCTCCTTCCGTTTAAGGAGCAGACGAGAAAAGTCAGAGCGGGCGAAGAAGTTCTTTGCGCTATGTATATTGATAAGAGTAGCAGACTTTGTGTTACCATGAATGTATATAAGTATCTTTTGGATAAGAGCCCGTATTCCAAGGATGATAAGGTTATAGGAACAGTTTATGAACTGAGTGATAATTTCGGAGCGTTTGTTGCGGTCGATGATATCTATTCGGGGCTTATTCCGAAGAAAGAACTGTACGGAAATATTCAGATTGGAAACAGTGTAAATGCCCGCGTAATGTCTGTTAGAGAAGACGGCAGACTTAACTTAAGTCTTAGAGAAAAGGCTTATCTTCAGATGGACAGTGACGCCGAGAAGCTTATGAAAATGCTTGAAGAAGGCGGCGGAAGACTTCCGTTTAACGATAAGGCGGCACCTGAGCTCATACGTGAAAAGACCGATATGAGTAAGAATGAGTTTAAACGTGCAGTCGGAAGGCTGCTTAAAGAAGGAAAGATTGAAATTAAACCGGATTCAATTGTGAGGAAATAACATATGGGTATGGATTACAAGAAGGCAAATCTGGCATTTCTTTTCATGATACTATCTACACTTGCTCTGGTAATTTGCTGTTCATATTTGGCTTTGATGACAGGAAAAGAACTGCCGTTGCCGGTGAACAATATGTTATGTGAATTTATGGTACTTATTCCTGCGGTGGCGATGACTTTGTATAGCGGAGATTCGCTTTCCTCAGTTATACCGTTTAAGAAGATCAAGATTAGCTCGGCATTATTATCTGTACTGTATGTTGTGACGTTGTTTCCGCTCGTCACATTTGTCAATTCAATTTCTATGTTGTTTGTTGACAACGCGGTTGCATCAATAAGCGACCAGCTTGTTGAGCTTCCTATGGAAGTGATGCTCTTATCTATCGGGCTGTTCGGGCCGTTTGTGGAGGAAATAGTTTTCAGAGGCGTTCTTTTTCAAAGCTACAAGAGGAGCGGCAGGATAATAGCGTCGATGGTATTGTCCGCTGTCCTTTTTGGAATGATGCACCTTAACTTTAATCAGTTTGCATACGGTGCGGTCATGGGGGTTATGTTCTGCCTGATAGTGGAAGCTACGGGAAGTGTGCTTTCTTCGTTTATAGCTCACGCGGTCTTTAATTCGTTCGAAGTAATCACGATGTACAATATAGATCTTGGCGGTGCTGAAGATATTGCGACTGAAACAAGTGATCTTGTGCTGTATATCGGAGTGTACTTTGTGCTTTCCGTGATATTTACTGCCATTGCACTTTGTATTGTTTACAAGATGGCTGATATAGAGGGCAGAAAGAACTACATCGATAAGCTGTTTGCAAGAGAGGAAAAAGAACTCTCGGCTATGTTTGATATGGAGGATGCAGAAAAAAAGCAGACACTTATCACGATTCCTCTTATCATCGTTATGATTATTTCTGTGATGTTTATGATATATACCGCATTTGCTATGCGAGGAATATAATAAAAAACAAAAACTTGCCCGTAGCATAAGCTACGGGCAAGTTTTGATGGCAAAAAATATGTTCAGACACTTATATCGATATTTGAACCGATATTAGGGTTAACTGATGTTTCCGATACGGACTGGATTCCTGCGATCATGTTTTCGCCGGCTTCTTCCATTATGTCCAGATTTTTGGAAAGCATTGCTACGCCTACGTCTGAGAGAATTCGATTTTGTGATAAAGCCATCGATAAGGAAGGTATATCCATAAAGCACCTCCTGTTTTTAGTGTATAAAACACTGTTTCTCATCTTATATATCGATAATATTACATCAATTTATTAGCAATATTTCAAATAATATAATACCAAAAAGAACTGTTTTTTTTGGTAATATTGACGGGCAAAACAAAAAAATGTACAAAAAATGACAGGTTACAGGTAGATTTTATTGTACATATATATTAAAATGGCTATGTATATTATTCAGCGGCCATGTGGTTGCGGAAAGAGTGGCAAATGATTTCAAATCAGATTCTCCAAAACACAATTGACGGACTTAAGAACATCGCACATGTTGAGTTGTATGTTCTGGATATTGATGGTAAGGAAGTTGCAGCGACATCACAGGAGATTGGTAATGTGGCATCTGTTGCCAGAGACTTTGTGAAGTCTCCGGCTGATTCTCAGGAAATCCAGGGATATCAATATTTTAAGATATATGACGAGCAGCAGCTCGAGTATATTCTGATCTGTACGGGAACAGGCGATAATGTATACATGCTTGGAAAAATGATCGCGTATCAGATCCAGAGCCTGCTTGTTGCTTATAAAGAGCGTTTTGACAAGGATAACTTTATCAAGAATCTTTTGCTTGATAACCTTCTTCTTGTTGATATATACAGTAGGGCAAAGAAGCTTCATATTCAGTCGGATGCGAAGCGAATTGCTATGATCGTTGAGACATCAAGCGGAAGAGACAGCAATGCTCTCGAACTTGCGAGAACTCATTTCGGAAACGCAAATGATTTTGTTACCGAGGTTGATGAGGACAACATTATCATCGTTAAGGATGTGAACGATTACACTAAGCCTTCTGACATTTCTAAGATCGCAGAGGAAATGATCGCGGCTCTTACAAAAGACGGACTTACAGGTGTAAGGATTGCTTACGGAACAGTGGTAGGTGAGATCAAAGAAGTCAGCCGTTCCTACAAGGAAGCGAAGATGGCTCTCGATGTCGGCAAGATCTTCTTTGACGAGAGAAAGGTTATCTGTTACAGCGAACTTGGTATCGGAAGACTTATTTATCAGCTTCCCATTCCGCTCTGTAAGATGTTTATCAAAGAGATCTTCGGAGGAAGAAATCCTGATGACTTCGATCAGGAGACTCTTACCACCATTGATAAGTTTTTTGAGAACAGTCTCAATGTTTCAGAGACTTCAAGACAGCTCTTCATCCACAGAAATACACTTGTATATAGACTGGATAAGTTGCAGAAGAGCACAGGACTTGATCTTAGAGTATTTGACGATGCGATCACATTTAAGATCGCGCTTATGGTTGTCAGATACATGAAGTACATGGATAGAATTTCATGATATAAAACAGATATAGCTGTTGGGCGAGTCATATAATATGCAGATGTCTTTTTTGACATCTGCTACATCTAAATATATAAACACAAATTTCGGGGAGATGCTATGGAAAAAGGATTTAGAAAGAAGAAATCGGGTAGGCAGATACCCGAAGGAGAGGTTATTACCCTCGAACATGTGACGAAGTCATATTCATCAGGTGCACCGGCACTTAACGATGTATCACTTCATGTAAAAAAAGGTGAATTCGTATTTATTGTGGGAGACAGCGGATCGGGTAAGTCTACTCTCATTAAGCTTCTCTTAAGGGAGCTTGTTCCGACAAACGGTGAGATTACCGTTTTAGGTTATAACCTGAATAAGATCAAACACAATAAGATTCCGAAGTTTAGACGTAATCTTGGTATAGTGTTCCAGGATTTCAGACTTCTCAAGGACAGGAATGTATACGAGAATGTAGCATTTGCCCAGCGAATTGTTCAGACCCCTACAAGGGAAATAAAGAGAAATGTTCCTTCTATACTTGCTACGGTTAATCTTGCAGGCAAGTACAAGAGTAAGATTAATCAGTTGTCCGGTGGAGAGCAGCAGAGAGTTGCTCTTGCAAGAGCACTCATTAATAAGCCTACTATTCTTTTGGCAGATGAGCCTACCGGAAATCTTGACCCCAATAATTCATGGGAAATAATGAAGCTTATGGAAAAAATCAATGAGAATGGCACTACTGTTATTGTGGTAACTCATAACAGAGAAATAGTAAATGCCATGAAGAAGCGAGTTGTGACCATGAAAAAAGGCGTTATCATAGAGGACGAGGAAGAAGGTACATACATCGATGAGGATTAATAGTTTCTTTTATACCATTGGACAGGGATTCAAGAACTTGGGGAGAAATAAATGGTATACCCTTGCTTCTATTGCAACAATAGGTGCATGTCTTTTCCTGTTTGGTCTATTTTTTTCAATAATAAATAATATTCAACACTTTGTTCATACGGCTGAGGAAGGCGTTTCGGTCACGGTTTTCTTTGACGAGGGAACTTCTGAAGATCAGATGCTTGCGGTTAAGAGCGAGATCGAGAAGCGCCCGGAAGTAAAAGAGATTCACTATGAAAGTGCCGACGCTGCTTGGGAAGGCTACAAAGAGGAGTATCTCGGAGGTTATACGGACGGATTCACAGAGAACCCGCTTGCTGATTCAGCAAACCTGCAGATATACCTTAAGGACGTTTCAATGCAGGCAGCTCTTGTTACATACATTGAGAGCATAGATACCGTAAGAGACGTTAAGAGATCGGAAGTTACAGCCGATACATTGAGCGGACTCAATAAGCTTATGGCTTATGTTTCAATGGGCATCATCATTATTCTTTTGTGCGTATCGATTTTCCTGATCAGCAATACTGTTACTATGGGTATTGCAGTCAGAAAAGATGAGATAAACATTATGAAGTACATCGGAGCAACGGACTTTTTTGTAAGGGCGCCGTTCGTGGTAGAGGGTATTCTCATTGGAATAATAGGATCTGCAATACCGCTTGTTATTATTTACTATATTTACAAGAATGCTATTTCTTACGTTAACACCAAGTTTGCCATGCTTTCGACCATTTTGCCGTTTTTACCGGTTGAACAGATATACAACGATCTTGTGCCTATTTCTATGGCTATCGGAATCGGTATTGGCTTTTTGGGAAGTTTCACAACAGTAAGAAAGCATTTGCATGTATAATCAAATAATTAAAAGGAAGATCAGGAAATTTGAACAGATTAAGAAAAGGCACGTTAAATAGGCTGTTTCGTGCGTTGGCTTGTGTCATGATTCTGATATTTACCTTTGATGCCGGGAATATCATGGTGTCTGCGGAAGTTACAGAAGACAGCATTAAAGCCAAAGAAGCTCAGATTTCTAAGCAGAAAGAGGAAAGAGATAGCCTAAAGAACGCTAAGACCAATCTTGAAAATGTAAAAAAAGAGCTTGAAAAAGATAAGTCTAATCTAAATAAATATATTGCTGAACTTGATGCTTCCTTGACAGAAATACAGAGTAAGATAGACGAACTCAGTGGTAATATTGAGAAAAAAGAAGCTGAGATCAAAGAGACTACGGATGATCTGAATGAGGCGGAGCGCACGCAGAAGGCCCAGTATGAGGCTATGAAGCAGCGAATCAAGTTCATGTATGAACGCGGAAATACGATTTATTTAGAACTCTTGTTAGGTGCTGGCAGTTATGCGGACATGCTCAATAAAGCCGAGTATACCGAGATGCTTTCTGCCTATGACAGGAAGAAGCTTAACGAGTATATAGCGACTACGGAACTTATTGCGCTCAATAAGAAGGCACTTGAAGAAGAAAAAGAAACCCTTAACCTTGCCAAGGCAAGTAAACAGGAAGAAGAGGGCAACATGCAGAATCTTCTTGATGCCAAAGGTGCGGAGCTTCAGTCTGTTAAAGCTGATATAGGCGATAAGGAAGCGGCTATCGCTGAATATGAAGCGGAGATAAAGGCTGAGAATGAAGCTATCGCTGCACTTGAAAAAGAAGTTGCCGCAGATAAGGCTTCTTTATACAATAAATACAAGTATGACGGCGGAATGTTTACATTTCCTTGTCCCAACTATAGCAGAGTATCCGATGAATTCGGTATGAGAATTCACCCTACATTGGGAATACAAAAGATGCACAATGGTGTTGATTTTGCTGCTCCGGCCGGATCTGCTATCCTGGCGGCATATAACGGAACCGTAGTTGCAGCCGATTATAACGGAACAATGGGAAATTATGTGATGATCAATCACGGAGCCGGGTTGTATACTATATATATGCACTGTTCGGCTTTGTATGTTTCCAAAGGGCAGGATGTCACTGCGGGAACAAAGATAGCGGCAGTCGGTTCTACCGGAAGATCCACCGGTAATCATCTTCATTTTGGAGTCAGACTTAACGGAGCTTATGTTAGTCCATGGAATTATCTAAAATAAAATTGGACAGGAGATAAAGAACATTGGAAAACGAAATTATTGAGAACAACGAGTTGACAGAGAAACAGGCCGTAAGTGATGCTGAGACGGAAAAGAAGCTCAAAAGAAGATTTATAAGCGGCATCATCATCGGAGCATTTTGTGCAATGTTCATATTTGTTGCAGGTACGATCTGTTTTATTCTGGTAACCGGTGCCCGTGCAGGCAGTCGTGATGAACAGGGAATCCTAAACAGCAATACGATCAGAAAGGTCAAGCTGCTTGAGGGACTTGTTGACACAAACTATTACAAGGATGATGTGGATAAGACTGCTGAAGTGGAGGGAATGTACAAGGGACTCATTGATTCTCTGGGAGATCCGTATTCAGTCTATTACACAGAAGATGAGCTTAAAGAACTCAAGGCTGTTACAAAGGGCGTTTACTACGGAATCGGCGCATATGTCGGAATGGACAAAGAGAGAAATATTCCAATGATAACCGGCGTTATGGAAGGCGGCCCCGCCGAAGAAGCCGGACTTATGGAAGGCGATGTGATCTATGAGGTCAACAAAGAGAGCACTCAGGGACTTAGTCTTGATGAGGTTGTTGCCAAGATAAAGGGAGAAAAAGGAACTTCCGTACATCTTACTCTTATAAGAGAAGGTCAGGCAGACAATGTTGAAGTTGATGTGACAAGAAATGAGATACAGGTTCCTACTGTTTCGACAGAACTTCTTAAGGACGGAATCGGATATCTTAAGATCACTGAATTTGATGAGATTACTACAGATCAGTTTACCGAAGGTCTTGCAGAACTTCGTGCAAGCAACATAAAGGGACTTATTATAGATCTTAGAAATAATCCCGGTGGAAATCTTATGACAGTATGCGATATCGCAAGGCAGATTCTTCCTAAAGGAAAAATCGTATACACTGTCGACAGGGATGGAAACAAGCAGGATTACACCTGCGACGGAAGTCATCAGATAGATATTCCTGTTGTTGTTCTTATTAATCAGTACTCTGCAAGTGCATCAGAAATACTTGCGGGAGCAATCAAGGATTATGGTATCGGTAAGCTTGTAGGCGTGACTACTTTCGGAAAAGGAATCGTGCAGAGCGTATTCGATCTTAACGACGGAACTGCAGTTAAACTTACAGTAAGTGATTACTACACTCCTAAGGGATTCAATATCCATAAGATAGGTATCGAGCCCGATGTAGAGATCGAGCTTGATGTAGACAAGGCCCAGAATGAGAAAATCGACACGCAGAAAGATAAGGCGGTCGAGGTCATGAAGGAGCTTCTTGACAAGTAAAACAATAAATAGTATTATCAGAAACTGTGTTTCGCAGATTTATATCTGCATACGCAGTTTCTTTTTATTAATCTTATGCCCAAATCGGGCGATTTTCCGGTTGTTTTGAAAGGTAAGTTATGAAAGTTAAAGCATGTATTTATACTGATGCAGGTAAGAGCCGCAAGATCAATCAGGATTCGGTTCTTGTTAAGGTGGCAAATTCGGAAAAGCTCGGGAGAATCTCTTTTGTTGCCGTATGCGACGGAATGGGAGGACTTCCCAAGGGAGAGATAGCAAGCTGCAAGGTTGTCAGGTCTTTGGAGAACTGGTTTCATGAGGAACTGACTCTTATGCAGGATCTTGAATCCGACAGAATGTGGGATGTAATAGAAATGTCCTGGCGAAGGCTCGTTTCCGGGATTGGCGGAGAACTTAGAAGATATGCAAGGCACAGAAAGATAGACCTTGGCACAACGCTAACGGCTCTTTTGCAGATAGGTGACAGGTATATGATCATGAATGTCGGCGATTCCAGGATATATATAATTTCAAAGGGTGAGGTAAAAAAGCTTACGAAGGATCACAGCATGCTTCAAAAGAAGCTTGATGAAGGGATTATCACAGAGAAAGAAGCAGTAAGTGACAGGGAAAAGAGCGTGCTTCTTAGATGCGTGGGCTCGATGAAAACGCCGGAACCTGACATAACACGCGGGATCATCGGAAACGATTCGACCGTGATCGCATGCTCTGATGGATTTTGGCGGACTTTGGACAAGGAAGAACTATATAACAAACTTTGTCCGCAGATGTGCGTGACTTCGGAGGATATGCTTGAAGCGTGCAGGAAACTCGCAGAAAAAGCCTATGACAGAAAAGAAACCGACAATATCTCTGTTGCGGCGTTGTGTATGGAGCTCGGAGCATGAGAGGGTTAAGCAGATATAAGATATTAAAGAAAATAGGCGAAGGCGGAACGAGCGCAGTTTATCTGGCGTATGACAAACGCACGGGCAAAAAAGTTACCGTAAAAGTCTTGAAGGAAATCAAAGGAGCTCTCGGTAGGGCATCGATGTCCATGGAAGAAGAGGCATCTGTCTTAAAAAGGTTAAAGCATCCAAGAATCCAGCGGCTCGTGGATTACGGATACGGTTACATGGTTACGCGGCACATTTCGGGGATCAGCCTTGCGGAAAAGCTGCATGCTAACGGAATACTTTCTGAAAAAGAAGCTGTCGGCATAGCGATAGAGCTTGCGGGAATACTTAAGTATTTGCACGGGCTCCGCGAACCTGTGATATACAGAGACTTAAAGCCTGCCAATATCATAATCGGGAATGATAAAAAGGTGTATCTTATAGATTTTGGAGCTGCCAGGATCTACAGAAGAGGCGAAAAATCCGATACCTCTTTTCTCGGGACGGTAGGATTCGCAGCGCCCGAGCAGTACGGTACGCTTGGACAGACGAGCCCAAAGACTGATATATATTGCTTTGGCATGACGCTGTTGCAGATGACAACCGGAATAGACGTTAAGAATGAGAACGCGCTAGAAAACTTCAAGCTAAACGGCTCGCCCAAACTTTCGGACGATCTTGTAAAGATAATAAACAAGTGCATAAAGCCGGAGCGTGATGACAGGTTTAAGTCGTGCGGTGAGATAGAGAAAGCTCTTTTGGACAGCATTGTAAAAAGAAAACGTAGCGGAATAGTAAGATATCTGAAAAGGAGTATAGCGGCAGCAGGCCTTGCAGCTGTGATTTCGGGAACGATACTGTACGCAGAACCTGCCATAAACTATGTCGTTTGTGATGCAGAAACCAGAATGCCCGCGTTCAAGGGAAGACTTTATAACGCCAAAGAAAGAATCGCAGAGTTTATTGGCAGAGAGCTTTTTAAGGAGGAGAAATGATAATATTCATATACACTTTTGGAGTGGCTTTTATAGGAATAATGCTGATATTGGGAGTGGTAAGCTTACTTACAAACGGAAGTACAAAGCCGCAGATCCCTGAAGGCGAGGCAACTGCCGCAATGTGCACAACACAGCTTCTTGACCATATCGACGCAAAGAGAGTATCAACTTGCGAGGACTTCGTGATTGAGCAGGATATGGTGTATACGTATGATTCGTTTAATCTGTGAAATAAAGGAAAAATAGAAAGGCCGGAGATTATAACAATCTCCGGCTTTTTGGGTGCTTATTCTTAAACTTTATTCGGTTTAATGAATTCTACTTTTAGTTGCATGCCGAGACCATGAGCCAATCTTTTAAGCATTTCGAGGCTGGGATTGCGGGTGCCTTTCTCGATTCGGCTGATATCGGCCTGCGTAATGCCGGTGCGTTCAGATAAATCTTTTTGGGTGAGATTTTGGCTTTTTCGAGCATCAATCATTGCCTGAATAATGTCGTATTCCGGAGCAAGGGCTTCATATTCTTTCTTTACTTCCGGGGGTTGAAGTGCTTTCTTTTTATAATCTTTATAACTACTCATTTGGATACCTCCTTAAATGGTCGGCTCTGTACTTTTTGGCTAGATCTATTTCGGAGTGTGGTGTTTTCTGTGTCTTTTTAGTAAAACCATGTGTAAGATATGCTTTATTTCCAATCTGGAAGAAGTATAACACTCTTGTAATATCAGAACCTTGCTGAGCGCGTAGTTCAAATATCCCAAAATCCTTTCATTTAAAGTATATGTTGGATACGACATATTGTCAATTCTCCATTATTATAACAAAATAAAAGAAAAATCGCGAACATGTGTTCAATTTTTTATAGACGCGTGATATATGAAATGATATACTGAAACGGCAGTATATCATTTCTTTTTTAGAGGGAAATAGAGAATGGAATTCAAATTACACTCTGAATTTAAACCTACAGGTGATCAGCCGCAGGCAATAAAGGAATTGGTTGAGGGGTTCAAAGCAGGAAATCAGTTTGAGACTCTGCTTGGCGTTACAGGCTCGGGTAAGACCTTTACTATGGCGAACGTAATTGCAGCGTTAAACAAGCCTACGCTGATAATTTCGCATAATAAGACTCTTGCCGGCCAGCTCTACGGCGAGATGAAGGAATTTTTTCCTGAAAACGCAGTTGAATACTTCGTCTCCTACTACGATTACTATCAGCCGGAGGCGTACGTTCCTCAGACAGATACATATATTGCAAAAGATTCGTCGATAAATGATGAGATTGATAAGCTTAGACTTTCGGCAACGGCGTCGCTTTCGGAGAGGAAGGATGTAATCGTTGTTGCCAGTGTGTCTTGCATATACGGACTTGGAAGTCCTGATGAATTTAAGGGAATGTCGATTTCGCTTCGTCCCGGAATGCAGAAGGACAGAGACAAGACAATAGAAGAGCTTGTAGCTATTCAGTATACGAGAAACGATCTTGAACTTGGAAGATGTAACTTCAGGGTAAGAGGAGATACGATAGAGGTTTTCCCTGCCAATGCAGATGATTATCTGATCAGAATAGAGTTCTTTGGCGATGAGATAGACAGGATCACTGAGATTGAGCCTGTGACTGCCAAGGTCAGAAGCGAGCTATCACATGTGATGATTTATCCTGCATCGCACTATGTTGTTCCTCAGGAGAAAATCAACATGGCGTGTGTTGAGATTGAGAAGGAACTTGAGGAACAGATCAAGTTCTTTAAGGGAGAAGACAGACTTATTGAAGCTCAGAGAATATCTGAGCGAACCAATTTTGATATAGAGATGCTCAAAGAAACAGGATTCTGTTCCGGAATTGAGAACTACTCAAGGCATCTTAACTTTATGGCGCCGGGAGAGCCCCCGCTTACGCTTTTGGACTTCTTTGACAGGGATTTTCTGATAATAGTGGACGAGTCGCACATGACGATACCGCAGGTTGGAGCCATGTATCACGGAGACAGGAGCAGGAAACTGACGCTTGTTGATTATGGATTCAGATTGCCGTCGGCGCTTGATAACAGGCCTCTTAATTTTGAGGAATTTGAATCGCACATCGACCAGATGCTCTTTTGCTCCGCTACGCCCGGTAAATATGAGGAAGAGCATGAGCTTCTGCGAACAGAGCAGGTAATTAGACCTACGGGACTTCTCGATCCTGAGATCTCCGTAAGACCTGTTGAGGGGCAGATTGATGACCTTATAGGTGAGATACGAACAGAGATAGATAAGAAGAATAAGATCCTCGTAACGACACTTACCAAGAGAATGGCTGAAGACCTCACCGAGTATCTTGCTGAGTCGGGAATAAGGGTAAAATATCTTCATTCCGATATTGATACTCTTGAAAGAGCAGAAATCATCAGGGATATGAGACTTGATGTATTTGATGTTCTGGTTGGTATCAACCTTTTGAGAGAGGGACTTGATATCCCGGAGATCTCGCTTGTTGCGATAATTGATGCGGACAAGGAGGGCTTCCTTCGTTCGGAGACATCGCTTATTCAGACAATCGGACGTGCTGCGCGTAATGCGGAAGGTCGCGTTATCATGTATGCCGATAATATGACGGATTCTATGCAGAAAGCCATAGATGAAACGGCAAGAAGACGCAAGATACAGGAAGAGTATAATAAGGAACACGGAATAACTCCGCAGACCATAAAGAAGGCGGTAAGAGAGCTTATTGCCGTAACAAAGGCCATTGCCAAGGAAGAAGTTAAATTTGAAAAAGATCCTGAGGCAATGGATAAGGATGAACTTGAGAAACTCATCGGAGAGGTTCAGAAGAAGATGAAGCGTGCGGCTACAGAGCTCGACTTTGAGACTGCGGCGACACTCAGAGACCGAATGATAGAACTTAAGAAAATCTATAATGACCTGACAGCGGGTAAATAACCCGGACAACGGACAGGTGACAGGAGATAAACATATGCCTGATAACAGCAGAATGACAAAAAAGAATACGACAGCAAAGAGAATACTTCCCACGGATATTCATGATTACATCAGAGTCCGCGGGGCGGATGAACATAATCTGAAACATGTGAGTGTCAATATACCGAGGGAGACTCTGACAGTTTTTACGGGACTTTCGGGATCCGGTAAGTCCTCGCTTGCTTTTGATACCATTTTTGCGGAAGGCCAGAGAAGATACATGGAATCGCTCTCATCTTACGCGAGAATGTTCCTTGGTCAGATGGATAAGCCGAATGTTGAGAGGATTGAAGGACTTTCTCCAACAATTTCAATCGATCAGAAATCAACCAATAAGAATCCCAGATCGACTGTGGGAACGGTTACCGAGATATACGATCACTTCAGATTGTTGTACGCCAGAATTGGTATACCGCATTGTCCGAACTGCGGACGTGAGATCAGAAGGCAGACTGTTGACGAGATGTGCGATCAGATCATGGCTCTCGGCGATGGAACCAAGCTTCAGATACTCGCACCTGTTGTAAGGGGCAAAAAAGGTGAACATGCTAAGACTCTCGACAGGGCAAAAAGAGCAGGTTACGTCAGAGTAAGAATAGACGGAAGCCAGTATGAGCTTTCTGAAGAGATCAAGCTTGATAAGAATATTAAGCACAGCATTGAAGTTATAGTTGACAGAATTGTCATAAGAGATGATAACGAGAATCTTAGGAAGAGACTTACGGATTCTGTGGAGACAGCGTTGCAGCTCGCGGAGGGACTTCTTACCGTTGATGTTATTGATGGCAAAGAACTTAATTTCAGTCAGAACTTTGCCTGCCCCGATTGCGGAATCAGTATTCCCGAGATCGAGCCAAGAAGTTTTTCGTTCAACAATCCCTTCGGCGCCTGCCCTGATTGTGCGGGACTTGGATATAAGATGGAATTTGACGAGGATCTTATGATTCCGGATAAGACTCTTTCCATAAATGACGGATGTATCGTTGTTATGGGATGGCAGTCTGCAAATAAAGAGGGAAGCTTTAGCAATGCGACATTGAAAGCACTTGCCAAAGCTTATAAGTTCAGCCTTGATACTCCGTTCTGCGACCTTCCGGAGAAGGTAAGACATATGCTTATACACGGAGCTGACAAGACTGTCAATGTTCATTACAAGGGATCGAGAGGAGAAGGTGATTATCCTATTCTTTTCGACGGACTTATTAAGAATGTTGAACAGAGATACAGAGAAACTTTTTCTGAAACGGCAAAGGCTGAATATCAGGAGTTTATGAGAATTACACCTTGTCAGCTTTGCGGCGGACAGAGGCTTAAGAAAGAATCGCTGGCGGTTACTGTAGATAATAAGAATATCTATGAGATTACATCGATGTCGGTTGATGAACTTCAGAACTACCTTGAGAATCTCAAACTTAGTGAGCATCAGGAGCTTGTCGGCGCGCAGGTTCTGAAAGAGATAAGGGCAAGAGTAGGATTTCTTGTTGATGTTGGACTAGGATATCTGTCTCTTTCGAGAGCTACAGGTACGCTTTCGGGTGGAGAGGCGCAGCGTATAAGGCTTGCTACGCAGATCGGCTCAGGACTGTGCGGAGTGTGCTATATCCTCGATGAGCCGAGTATCGGACTCCATCAGAGGGATAATGATAAACTTCTCAATACGCTCAAGAATCTGAGAGATCTTGGAAATACTCTTATCGTTGTAGAGCACGATGAAGACACGATGAGAGAAGCTGATTATATTGTAGATGTCGGACCGGGTGCAGGTTCCAGGGGCGGTAAGATTGTTGCTACAGGAACTGCCGAAGAGATCATGAAGGTCGAGGAGTCCATAACGGGTCAGTATCTTGCGGGTAAGCTCAAGATCGAAGTTCCGGAAGTCAGAAGAGAGCCAAAAGGATGGCTTAAGGTACTTGGTGCCTGCGAGAATAACTTAAAGAATGTGGATATAGATGTTCCGCTCGGTGTACTTACCATAGTTACCGGTGTTTCAGGTTCGGGAAAGAGTTCTTTTGTCAATGAGATACTCTACAAGCACCTTGCAAGAGACCTTAATAGGGCGAGATGCATTCCCGGCAAACATAAGGGAATTGAAGGTCTTGAACAGGTTGATAAGGTTATCGCGATCGATCAGTCGCCTATCGGAAGAACCCCGAGGTCAAATCCCGCGACATATACAGGCGTGTTTGATATGATAAGGGATCTTTTTGCCGGAACTCCGGATGCAAAAGCAAGAGGATACAAGAAGGGAAGATTCTCGTTTAACGTAAAGGGCGGCAGATGTGAAGCTTGCGGCGGTGACGGAATCATCAAGATTGAGATGCACTTTTTGCCGGATGTTTATGTTCCATGTGAGGTCTGCGGCGGAAAGAGATATAATCATGAAACTTTGGAAGTTAAGTACAAGGGAAAAAGTATCTATGATGTCCTCAATATGACGGTTGAAGAGGCGCTTACTTTCTTTGAGAATGTCAGAACGATCAAGAGAAAGATACAGACGCTTTATGATGTAGGACTGGGATACGTCAAGCTTGGCCAGCCCAGCACGGAACTTTCGGGCGGAGAGGCGCAGAGAATAAAGCTTGCGACTGAGCTTAGTAAGGTCAGTACGGGAAAGACGGTATATATCCTCGATGAGCCTACGACGGGCCTTCATTTTGCCGATGTTCAGAAGCTTGTGAAGATCATGCATGAACTGGTTGAACAGGGCAATACGGTTGTGGTGATCGAGCACAATCTTGATGTGATAAAGACAGGCGATTATATCATCGACATGGGCCCCGAGGGCGGATCCGGAGGTGGAACTGTGGTTGCATGCGGTACGCCGGAAGAAGTTGCCAAGTGCAAAAAGTCATATACGGGAGCATACATTAAACGAATGCTAAAGAAATAATCATTATCGGTTTTTTCCTAAAGAAAAATTGATTAATTTTAACACATCCTTAAAAAACGCATGGTTAGGGCATTTTGTTGAAAATTTTTAAAAATCTTCCCGAAAATACGTAAAAAAATGATTTGAAAGTTAAGTTTTATTAGGAAATGTCCGATATAAATAAAGGTAGCCCCTTTTAAATCTCAATAAGATGGTTTATAATGGCAATGTATTATTAACATTTTATTATCCGCAATTATGCGCTGAAATAAATGAATGACACACAGTTTTGAAAGGGGTACCTTTAATTATGCAGTACGCAGACATCGGAATTGATTTAGGAACGGCATCTGTTCTTGTTTACATAAGGGGCAAGGGAGTAGTTCTTAAGGAACCTTCTGTAGTTGCTTATGACAGAGATACAGAGGAAATCAAGGCAATCGGTGAGGATGCAAGGCTTATGCTGGGACGTACACCCGGCAATATTGTCGCCGTAAGACCTCTGAGACAGGGAGTTATCTCTAATTACAAAATTACTGAGCAGATGATGAGATACTTCATTAGGAAGGCTATCGGTAAAAAATTTCATAGGAAACCTTTTATAGCTGTATGTGTTCCCAGTGGAGCTACGGAAGTTGAGAAGAAAGCCGTAGAAGATGCTACAAGACTTTGCGGTGCAAGAGATGTTAAGACTATCGAAGAGCCTATCGCAGCAGCAATCGGAGCAGGAATTGATATAACAAAGCCCTGCGGAAACATGATCGTTGATATAGGCGGTGGTACATCTGATATTGCAGTTATTTCTCTTGGCGGAACGGTTGTAAGTACATCCGTTAAGGTTGCCGGAGATGACTTTGATGAAGCTATCGTTCGTTACATGAGAAAGAAGCACAATCTTCTTATCGGTGACAGAACTGCTGAGGATATAAAGATTAAGATCGGTTCGGCTTATCCCAGACCGGAAGACGATTTCCTCGATGTAAGGGGACGTAACCTTGTTACAGGTCTTCCGAAGACTGTAAGAGTATCTTCTGAAGAGACAGAGGAAGCACTCAGAGAACCTACATCACAGATTATTGAAGCTATTCATAGTGTTCTTGAGAACACACCTCCGGAACTTGCGGCAGATATCGCTGACAGAGGAATTGTTCTTACAGGTGGCGGAGCACTTCTTCGCGGACTTGAAGATCTTATCTATTCAAAGACCGGAATCAATACTATGACAGCAGAGGATCCTATGACGGCAGTTGCCATCGGAACAGGCCGCTATGTAGAGTTTATTGTCGGTTACCATCAGGATTGATGATCCGCAATAAGATATATCAAGGATTGAACTATAAAGCTAGGACGGTATGAGGGAAAGAGAATGGTAAAAGGTCTTTATACTGCTTACACAGGAATGATCAATGAGCAGCACAGAATGGATGTGCTGACAAACAATCTCGCCAATGCCAACACCAACGGTTATAAGAAGGAAGGCGCAACATCACAGTCTTTCAGTGATCAGCTTGCGCTCAAAATTAAAGATTATACTGATGCCCCGTTCACTGCGCGTGGACTGGGCATTATTAATCCCGGTGTAAAGATTGGTGAAGGCTATGTTGATTGGTCCGAAGGTCCTATGAAGGAGACAGGACACAAATATGACATGGCTATCGGCGGATACGGATTTTTTGGAATTGAATATACCAATAAAGCCGTGAATATTGAGAGAGATGTTCCGAATCAGACTAATATAATGTATACCAGAGACGGTAATTTCACAGTGACTGAAGAGGGAGAGCTTGTTACTCAGGATGGTGACTTTGTTCTTTCACAGGACGGAGGACATATCCAGCTTGATCCGTCACTTCCGGTTGAAGTCAGCATGAACGGTAATATCATACAGGACGGCGAGATAGTATCAACTATCGGAGTCTTTGATTTTGAGAAGACAACATACGCTGACGGACGTATCACATACGATAATCTTGAGCATTACGGTGAAAACATGTATATTCCCGTCAACGGAGCCAATCCTATAGAGGGAACCGGACGTGTGTATTCGGGATTTTTGGAGCAGTCCAATGTATCGGTTGTTGATGAGATGGTCAATATGATCGCAGTACAGAGAAATTATGATACGAACCAGAGAATGATCACGACTATCGATGATACACTTGATATTGCTGCAAACCAGCTTGGAAGACTTCAGTAATAAATTTGGTTTGATATAAAAATTTATACTTTTTTTATAAAGTATTACGGACATTGTGCCGATACATACCAAAGAGAGGGAGGTATGTCTATGGTTAGAAGTTTATGGTCAGCGGCAACAGGAATGAATGCCCAGCAGACAAACGTAGATACTATATCGAACAACCTTGCAAATGTTAATACAGTCGGATATAAGGCACAGGGAGCACAGTTTAAGTCTCTTTTGTACCAGGAGCTTCAGACAGTTACAACTACAGCAAACGGCGAACCTAAGCCAACCAATTCACAGGTGGGACTTGGTGTTCGTACATCTACTATAAATCAGTATTTTTCACAGGGATCTTACCAGAGCAGTGACAACCCGGCAGCTATTGCAATAAGCGGAGACGGCTTCTTTGCTTATACCGCTGCGGACGGAGAGACTGTTCAGTACACCAGAAACGGTAATTTCACATGGGCTCTTCAGGAGACGGGAGGAACAACTCTTGAGCTTACAACAGCTGAAGGAAATCCTGTTCTTGGAATAGACGGCAATCCTATCGTGGTTGATGGAAATGCTGTTGCCAGCAGAATTACCATCGGTGGAGACGGAAAGATCTACTATCCTAATGAAGAAGGTGTTCCTCAGGAGCTTGGACCTCAGATCGGTTTGTGGCAGTTCCGCAACAGAGAGGGACTTGAGAGAGTCGGTGGTGCGGCTTGGCAGGAGACTGCTGCGAGCGGAGAGCCTATTCCTGAGGCAGAAGCAAACGGAGAGATCAAGCGCAGTACACTTGAGCAGGGCTATCTTGAGGGATCCAATGTTAATGTGGCAACCGAGATGGTAAATCTTATCGTTGCTCAGAGAGCTTATGAAATGAACTCGACCGCAATCCAGACAACAGATGAGATGATGCAGACAGCAAACGGTCTTAAGAGATAATTGATGGAGAATAGTCATGGCGGGATTTGATATTAAAGGTTTAAATGCAACCGGCATAACTGAATATGCGATGCAGGAGAGCAAGAATGCCGCTACCGATGCTCTTAAAAACAAGCTCGAGCAGACTAACGAGAAGACTTCCGATGATGAACTCTGGGCTGCATGCAAGGGCTTCGAGTCTTATTTCCTTGAGCAGATATTCAAGGAGATGCAGAAGTCTGTTGATTCGCTTAAACCTGAAAAGTCAGATAATTCAACTTCCACATTGGTGGATTATTTCAAGGATCAGACACTTCAGGATGTATGTGCGACATCTGTAGATAAGCAGAGTAACGGCTTTGCACAGATGCTCTATGAGAATCTGAAGAGAAATTACGATATTCCCGAAGCTCCCGCTGAGGAGAAGACGGAACAGAACACGGATGGAAATTCGGAAACAAGCAAACTGTGATCTGAATAAAATATGATTGAAGAAAGACTCAATTCTTAAGAAATCTTAAGAATCGGGTCTTATTTATTATGCTATACTATTCACTATGGAAAAAGAAAACGTCAAAGGTTATATTGAGCATTTTATTTACAGAAATTCGGAAAACGGTTATTCGGTGGTCAATCTTGTTACGGAAGATGATGAGATTACCTGCATCGGAAATTTCAGAGATGCGGATGTAGGCGATACATTGGAGATGGAGGGTGTATATGTTGAACATCCCGTGTACGGCCATCAGCTCAAAGTAGAATCCTACAAGATAGTAGTTCCCGATGATGCCGTTTCTATGCAAAGATATCTTGGATCCGGAGCAATTAAGGGTATAGGAGAAGCCCTTGCTGCCAGGATCGTCAAAAAATTCGGAGCAGATACTTTCAGAATAATTGAAGATGAGCCTGAAAGACTTGCTGAGATCAAAGGAATCAGTGAGAAGAAAGCTATAGATATTTCCATCCAGATGGCGGACAAAAGAGAAATGCGCGATGCGATGATCTTTTTGCAGCAATATGGAATAACAAATGCTATGGCTGTCAAAATATACAACAGGTACGGTGCGGGGATTTACGGAATACTTAAAGAGAATCCGTATAAACTTGCGGATGACATAGCGGGAATCGGGTTTAAGATAGCAGATGATATCGCCGGAAAAGTAGGTATTTGTGTCGATTCGGAGTACAGGATCAGAAGCGGTATCATGTACACCCTGCTTCAGGGATCCATGGATGGAAATACATACCTGCCCATGAACGAACTTGCGGGTAAGACAGCGGCTCTTTTGCAGAACAGTCCACAGGATGTTATCGATAAAGACGATATAATGACTCAGATCCAGAACCTTATTATGGATCAGAAACTTGTATGTAAGGGAGAGGGCAATGTATATGCAGCCTCTTATTATTACGAGGAGCAGGGATGTGCAGCGATGCTGCACGACCTTAATATTTCGGAAAAGATAGGTCCCAAAGAGGAAGAACTGTTCAGAAAACGTATTCTTGATATAGAGCACAGGAAGGGAATAGAACTTGACGACCTCCAGAGAGACGCTGTTATAAAGAGCATCGCAAACGGAGTTGTAATAATTACCGGTGGTCCGGGAACAGGTAAGACCACAACTATCAATACGATAATAAATTATTACGCCTCGGAAGGGCTTGATATCATGCTTGCGGCTCCCACGGGACGCGCGGCCAAGCGAATGACGGAAGCTACAGGTTATGAGGCTAAGACTATCCACAGACTTTTGGAAGTTACAGGTCAGGTGGAAGATGACAATGACAGACGCCAAGGCGTTAAGTTTGAGAGAAATCGTGACAATCCGCTCGAAACGGACGCTCTTATTATTGATGAGATGTCCATGGTGGATACTCACCTTTTTAATGCTCTGCTCAGAGCACTTGTGCCGGGAGTCCATCTGATACTTGTAGGTGACAGTTCGCAGCTTCCGAGCGTAGGACCGGGGCAGGTTCTTGGAGATATAATCGCAAGCGGCAAGTTTCCTACGATTTTCCTTAAAAAGATATTCAGGCAGGCGGAAGAAAGCGATATTGTAATGAACGCGCACAGGATTCACAGAGGAGAGAAGCCTGTCCTTGATAATAAGAGTAAGGATTTCTTTTTCCTGGAAAGAAATGACGCGGATGTCATATATAAGCACATGATCCAACTTATAAGAGACAAGCTTCCGGGCTATGTCAATGCTTCACCTTATGACATACAGGTGCTTACTCCTATGAAGAAGGGCCCGCTCGGTGCGGTACAGCTCAATCTTGTGTTGCAGAAGTATCTTAACCCGCCAGATCCTTCCAAGAAAGAGCACGCTTACGGCGACCTTATCCTCAGAGAGGGCGACAAGGTAATGCAGATAAGGAATAATTACCAGGCCAAATGGGAGGTTGTCGGCAAATACAATATTTCCGTTGATTCAGGAATGGGTGTATATAACGGAGATATGGGGATTGTAAAAGAAATAAATGAATACTCCCAGGATGTTGTAGTTGAGTTCGATGAACACAGAAGGGTGAGATATCCTTTTTCCGAACTCGATGAGATAGAGCTGTCATATGCGATAACGATACACAAGTCCCAGGGCAGTGAGTATCCGGCAGTGATCCTGCCGATTCTGGGAGGACCGAGAATGCTTCTTAACAGGAATCTCCTTTACACAGCCGTTACAAGAGCCAAGAGTACGGTATGTGTTCTCGGAAGCAGCAACACACTGTATGAGATGACTGAGAATGAAGAGCAGCTCAAGAGATACACGGGACTTGCAGATAGGATAAAAGAGATATTTGATGCAGACGGTAACTAAAGATTTACGGGATGTTTTTTGCGTGGTAAAAGAAATTATATACCCCGGAAGATGTCCTGTTTGCGACGGCATTTTGAATACCTTTGAGATAAAGGACGGAAAGCTCCAAAGGGGTGGCCTTATTCACAGGGAATGTGCCAAAAAGATCAGGTATGTCAAACCGCCGACATGCATAAAATGTGGAAAAAGCCTTAAAGGAGTTTACGCTGACGGAGAGTTCTGCGAAGATTGCGCAAAGATAAAACATGCATACGACAGAGGCTTTTCTGTATTTGAATACAGAAGCGTTTCGGGATCGATCTACAGGTTCAAATATATGGGAAGACAGGAGTATGCGGATTTTTATGCAAATGCGACGAAAAAAGTCCTTGGAAAGAAGCTTAAAGAGCTTGGAATAGACCTTATAGTGCCTGTTCCCATGTATTCACGTAAGGCTGCGGAACGAGGTTATAACCAGGCTGAAGTATATGCGGGAAGGTTGTCGAAACTTCTTGATATACCCATGCGAAGCGACCTGGTCGTTAGGACAAGAAATACGCTTCCCATGAAGAATCTGGATGTCCGCGGACGACGCAATAATTTGAAAAAGGCTTTTAATATACAACGAAATGATGTAAAATTTAAGTGCGTACTTATTATCGACGATATTTATACAACGGGAAGCACGATTGATGAGATTTCCCGTTTGTTAAGAATGGCCGGAGTTAAGAAAGTTTATTTTTTAACACTCGCCATCGGGCAAACTACATAAATATAACGGAGGTCATGTTTATGAACTTACGGAATTGCGCCAGATGTGGCAAAATGTTTAATCATATCGGAGGTCCTGCGATATGTGATCAGTGCAAGAAAGCAATCGAAGAGGATTTTCAGAAGGTTAAGCAGTACATTTTGGATAATCCGCGTGCCAGTCTAAAGCAGATTTCGGAAGATAATGAGGTTTCCACTAAGCAGATTCAGCAGTGGATACGTGATGAGAGACTTATGTTTTCAGAGGGTTCACCGATTCAGATACAGTGTGAGAATTGCGGTGCGCCGATTTTAACAGGAAGATTCTGCGCTAAATGCAAGACATCAATGGCAAATAATCTTAATACAAGCTTTGCAAAGCAGAGACCGGTTATGCAAGATCCGGTCAAGAAGGATAACAAGGCCGGAATGCGTTTCCTGGATACTTAAGGAGCTAAGATGTTAAATGAAGAAAAAGTCATTTTGATGACCAAGATGGCTGCGTTTATTGATCGTGAAGGGAAAAATAATGATGCGATAAACTCTTACTTTAAGAGTGATTATGTCGCTTTTAACATTATTAAGTCGGTTATCAGTGCTACGATTGTTTTTGCGGTATTTATCGCTGCGTATGTTTTATATGATTTTGAAAACGTGTTATCCGATTTATACAATACAGAAAATCTGATCGCAACCGGCAGGAGGTGGCTAGTATACTACCTCCTGCTTGTTGGCGTGTATTCGCTTGCTTCATATATAATTTATTCATATCGATATTCCAGGATGCGCAGGAGTATGAGAGCGTATTATGAGAATTTAAAGAAACTGGCAAGAATGTACGAAAAGGAACAATAACATGACTTCATTATTGGAATTAAAAATTTATATCAAAAAATTTTATATCAAAAACGAGGTTTATATTACCTATGCGTGGAAATTCCTTCTGGCACTGATCACAATTTCCACGATAAACGGCAAGTTGGGATACATGGACAGCCTTAAGAATTTTGTGATTGTTCTGATGGCATCTCTTCTTTGTTCCATCCTTTCACCTAATTTTATAGTGTTTATCTCAGCTATATTTATTACAGGGCATCTTTTTTCACTATCATCCGAATGTGCGCTTTTTGCATTGATAGTGTTTATTCTTATGTTCTTGTTATACTTTAGATTTTCACCGAAGGATACACTTGCGGTTCTTTTGACTCCGCTGTTTTTCTTTATGCATATTCCGTATGCGATTCCGTTGGCTATGGGACTTCTCGGAGGACCTTCATCAATGGTTTCCGTATCGTTCGGATTGATCATTTCGTATATGCTTTCTTTTTTCTCCAAGAATTCACAGTCCTTTGGAAGTGAAGGAGTGGAAGAAGCTGCCAATGCATTCCAGACGGTAATAAAAGGCCTTATGGGAGATAAGGCTATGCTCGTTTCCATAGTGGCTTTTTCAATAACTATCGCTATTGTTTATGCTATTCGCAGATCGTCTGTGGATAAATCATGGAAGATTGCTATAATCGCAGGTGCGGTTTCACTTATCATGTGCATTATGATCGGAGACCTTATTTACGATACACAGATGTCACTCGGCGGAGTTGTTGTCGGAACAATCATTTCCGCACTTCTTATGTTTGGTGTCGAATTCTTTGCGTTCAATCTGGATTACAGTAGGACGGAAAAAGTCCAGTTTGAAGATGATGAATATTATTACTATGTCAAGGCGGTTCCAAAGGTAACGGTTTCTGCGCCGGAAAGGAAGGTTAAGAAGATCAACCGTGCCATGGATCAGCACAGATGATTCTCTAAGGGATAGGTATGAAAACAGTTCAGGATCTTTTCGATTACAATAGAGCGTTTCGTATACCCTCCATGAGGATATCTGATATTCTGGAAATCGTTATTATTGCATTTCTGGTTTATCATGTTTTGTTGTGGGCAAAAAAGACCAGATTGTGGTCTATGCTTAAGGGAATAATAGTAATTATTATTTTCATTTTGCTCGCGGTACTCTTCAACATGAATACGATATTGTGGATTGTTGAGAGATTTTTGAGTATAACCATTATTGCGGTTGTCGTAATCCTGCAACCGGAGTTACGAAGGGCATTGGAAGAACTTGGAAGAAAGAATATTTTCTCCAATCTGTTTTCGATTGGAGACGTGAAATTCCAGGAACGATTTTCTGACAAGACGCTCAATGAGATAGTAAGGGCTTGTGTTGAAATGTCCAAGGTTCGCACAGGTGCACTTATTGTTATTCAGCAGAACTATCCGCTGACAGAGTATGAAAGAACGGGAATTGATGTTGACGGTATTGTTACCAGTCAGCTTCTCATAAATATTTTTGAACATAACACACCTCTTCATGACGGTGCTGTAATAATTCGCGGAGACAGAGTTACTTCTGCGACATGTTATCTGCCATTGTCAGACAATATGGGAATAGGTAAGGAACTCGGAACCAGACACCGTGCAGGTATCGGTGTGTCTGAGGCTACGGATTCACTGACTATAATCGTATCGGAAGAGACCGGAAAAATAAGCATTGCATATGACGGAGAGCTCGATAAATCCGTTGATAGCGAGAGATTGAGAGCGAGACTTAAGAGTTTACAAAACAAGCATACGGAAGAAGCGCCTATCAAGCACTTTGCCAGAAAGGCCAGGGTGAGAAAATGAAGAAAATGATGGCTAACTGGGGGCTTAAGCTTGCTTCTTTAGTATTTGCGGCTATTATATGGCTTCTGGTAACGAATATTACAGATCAGCCGAGTTGGTTCAAGATTACCGACGTTACGGTTCAATTACAGAATAAAGACAAGTTGGAAAAAGAGGGACTGGTTGTCGAAGTACTCGACAATTCAACTGTTCTTGAGTCCGTGTCTGTTTATGCGCCGAGATCTGTTCAGGATTCTATGACCAAATCAGATCTGGTGGCAACAGCCGATCTAAAGAACATAGCCGGTCTTGATACAGAGAAAACGGTAAAGATCGATATAACCTCGAGATACAATGTGAGTCAGATAATTCCCGATCACAACGAGGTTAAACTGAAAGTTGAAAAGAGGAGCAAGAAGGGCGTCAATATCGAGGCACGTACAACAGGTAAGCCCTCTGATGATTATATTGCCGGCAAACCCAAGATTGACAAGACACAGGTTCAGATAAGCGGGGCTAAGTCAGACATAGACAAGGTTGCAAAGGCAGAGGTCAGCGTTGACGTAAGCGGACTTGCAGATGATTTCAGTACTGTTGAAGAAATAAAGCTCTATGATGTAGATGGCGAACTTATCGATAATTCAAATATCGATATGAATATAAAAGAAGTTCTTGTGAATATCGATATATTGCAGACAAAGTTTGTGCCTATCGTATATACGGTAACGGGAGAACCTGCGTCAGGTTATGAGCGTGTCGGAGAAGTTGAGAGTAAACCCAACCGCATTCAGATCGCAGGAAAGCCCAAAGCTTTATCAAAGATAAAGGCAATTACCGTAAACGATCCGGATCTTAATATTACCGGACGCACGCAGGATCTTATTTATCCGGTTGAACTGGATAATTATCTTCCAGACGGAATTACTTTTGCGGACAAAGATGAAAAAGGAAAAGCATCCGTAGTTGTTCATATCGGTGCTCTTCAGGAAAATACCTTTGATATTGATACTAAGAATATTTCTCTTACGAACACGATCGAAGGATATGATGTCAAATTAGATGAAAGTGAGCATAAAACAATATCGATAACTCTTCAGGGCACGGAAAGTGCACTTGCGGCTGTGAATCCCAATACAATAACGGGGGTTGTGGATCTTGGACAGTTAGTTGCAGCCGATGATGAAGAAGAGCTCAGAGACGGTACGTATAATGCTAAAGTAGAATGGACTCTTCCGAACGGATTAAAGGCAAAGGGTTCGACTGAAGTTCGTCTTCATGTTAGAAAAAATAATTAAAAATGAGGTTATTGTAATGGGTAGATTATTTGGAACAGATGGTGTAAGAGGCGTAGCAAATGATGAGTTGACACCGCTTCTTGCGATGCAACTTGGACAGGCAGGAGCCTATGTTCTTTCAAAAGAAGTAAATCACAGACCGACTATCATGGTAGGTTGTGATACGAGATTATCAGGAGATATGCTTGCAAGTGCACTTATGGCGGGTGCATGCTCGGTAGGAGCCGATGTTGTTAATGTAGGAGTTATTCCTACTCCCGCGGTTGCATATCTTACAAGAAAATACAGAGTTGATGCCGGAGTAGTTATTTCGGCTTCACATAATCCTATGGAATTCAACGGGATAAAGTTTTTTGACGCAAACGGATACAAACTTCCCGATGAACTTGAGGATGAGATCGAGGCACTTATCAAGAACAATATGGAAGGCGTTAAGATGCCTACAGGTGCCGGAATCGGTAAGATCAAGAACAGAAGTGATGCAAAAGAAGAGTATATAAATCATAATCTTAGAGCGGTTGATATCAGTCTTGCAGGAATGAAAATCGTAATGGACTGCGCAGAGGGTGCTTCTTATTATACGTCTGTTGAGGCAATAAAGCAGTTAGGGGCAGATGTTGTAGTTATTCACAACAATCCCGACGGAACAAATATCAATGCAGGTTGCGGCTCAACACATATGGAAGAACTCAGAGGAAGAGTTGTTACCGAGAATGCAAACATCGGTCTTGCCTTCGACGGTGATGCAGACAGATTCCTTGCAGTAGATGAAAAAGGCAAGATGGTTGATGGTGACGAGATCATGGCGATTATCGGTAAGTTCATGAAGGACAACGGTAAGCTCGCAAAAGATACTATTGTTGCCACTGTAATGAGTAACCTTGGATTCTTTAAGATGGCTGAGAGAGAAGGCATACAGGTTGATAAGACAAAGGTCGGAGACAGGTATGTTCTTGAGCATATGAAAGAAATCGGTGCAAATCTTGGCGGTGAACAGTCCGGACATATCATATTCCTTGATGACAATACTACAGGAGACGGTCTGTTATCTGCTTTACATCTCCTTGAAGTTATGGTAGTTACAGGCAAGCCGCTTTCAGAGCTTTCCAAAGTTATGGAAGTAATGCCGCAGGCACTTGTAAATGCGCATGTTCCTACACACAAGAAGGAAGCTTTCATGGAGTATCCTGAGATTGCAGGAGCTATCGCTGAACTTGAAAAAGAATTTGCCGGAGACGGAAGAGTGCTTATCAGACCTTCAGGAACTGAGCCGCTTGTGCGTGTAATGATCGAAGGCAAAGATCAGGCTAAGATTGATGAAGAGGCTAAAAAGCTTGCGAAGTTGATCGAGGAGGTTATGTTATAAATGGTTAGCAAGAAGGTAGTCATTACAAACCCTACAGGTTTGCACTTAAGACCTGCGGGAAATCTTTGTAAAGTGGCTATGAATTTTAAATCACATATAACTTTTGCATATGGCGACAATATCGCCAATGCAAAAAGTGTGTTAAGTGTTCTCGGCGCTTGCGTAAAATGTGGCGACGAACTTGAGTTTAAATGTGAAGGACCTGATGAAGAAGAAGCTATGAGCGCTATGGTTGAAGCTATTGAAGGAGGACTTGGCGAATAAGCAATAGATGTGATAAACTTGGCAAGTGAAATTTCGGAGAGGGATAGATTTTTTGCTATGAGCAAGTTCAGAGCAATATTGCCGGCATTAATGGCAGCGTCAATGATATCCGGATGTTCGGCATCAGATAGTGCGGTTGTCGGAATCAGTATTGATAAGCTTGATGAATTACAGCAGGATGACTTATCTGCTACAGAAGCATCAACAGAAGAAAATGATGATGACCTTCCTCCAAAAGAGGGCATGGTAAGAAGCTTTTTTACCAATGAATGGGTCAATGAAGAAGTAAACAACAAACGACCGCTTGCGGTCATGTATCCGATAAATAAAGAGGCACAGCCTCAATATGGTTTAAGCAATGTTGCCGTATTTTATGAAATAATGGAAGAAGGCAGCATGAGCAGACAGATGGGAATACTTGAGGATTGGGAAAAGCTTTCAAGGATAGGAAATATCCGAAGCATCCGCGATTATTTTGTACAAGCGGCACTCGAGTACGACCCGATCATAGTTCATTACGGTGGACCTGAGCTTTATGTAAAGACAATCCTTAGACGTGAGGATGTCGATAATCTCAACGGTGTAGGCGGTGTGATGGGTTCTGACTACAGGGCTTTTTACAGAGTACCTGCCGGAAGCACATCAGAACATACTGCATTTACTGATGGTGAGCATGTTTCGGCGGCAGTAGACAGAGCGGGTTTTTCGCGTGAGCACCGTGATCTGTTTGAGAGAACAGCACATTTCAATTTTACGGGAGTAAAGAATCCCAATACATTGGATGATTATCCTGATGCTGCCACGGCCACGGAGATCAATATGGCGGGGTGCTTTCCCGTTACCAAGTCTTCGCTTAGATATGACAAAGACAAGGAATTATATTTAAAGAGCATTTACGGGATGGCGCAGAAGGATGCGATTACCGGAGAACAACTTGCTTTTTCAAATGTGATAATCCAGAGGGCGTATCACCAGGTGCGTGACGACAACGGCTATCTTGCATATCAGATGCAGGATACGACACAGGATGGTTATTACATCACAAAAGGGAAAATGATCCATATTACGTGGGAGAAAAAAGATGATTATCTTCCCACAACATATTTTGATGATAGAGGGAACGAGATAACACTGAATACCGGAAAGACAATGATCTTTGTAATTCAGGAGAAAGGTGGATCGTTCTCGAAATTTCAGGTCGACGGTATTACATACGCAGATTGACAAATTATATGGCGGACGGCATTGATGCCGTCCTTTTTCAGAAAAGATATAAAAGATTCATTTTAGTAGGAGTCAGAAGGAGTACATATGGACAAGATTATTGTAACGGGTTGTAACGGTCAGCTTGGAAGAGCAATCAACAAGGAGCTTGGTGCAACCGGAAAATTTGAGATAGTTAATACAGACGTGTTTGAGGGAGAAGGAATCATTCCTTTGGACATAACAAATGTTGATTCTGTGTTAAAGCTTGTTAGGGATGTTAAACCCAAGACTATCATTAACTGTGCGGCATATACTGCAGTAGATAAGCAGGAGAGTGATATTGATCTTTCATACAAGATCAATGCTATAGGCCCCAGAAATCTGTCTATAGCATCTTCTGAAGTAGGAGCAAAGCTTGTTCATGTTTCTACTGACTATGTATTTGCAGGAAATGCAGATAAGCCATACACAGAGTTTGATGCAACCGGCCCTGTCAGTGTATACGGCAAGACAAAGCTTGCAGGAGAAGAGTTTGTAAAGCAGTTTGCGAGAAACTATTTTATAATCAGAACAGCATGGTTATATGGTGATGGCAAGAACTTCGTAAAGACAATGCTTAAGCTTTCTGAGAATCATGACGAAGTAAGCGTTGTAAACGATCAGCTCGGAAATCCCACAAGTACAACAGAACTTGCAAAGGCTATTCATTATCTTATGAATACAGAAAATTACGGTATTTTCCACGGAACTTGCGAGGGAGATACAAACTGGGCTGATTTCACTGAGGAAATCTTCAGGATCGCAGGAAAGAAAACTAAAGTTAATCACGTTTCAACAGCAGAGTATCAGGCTAAGAATCCACAGTCTGCACCCAGACCGGCATATAGCATTTTGGAGAACTACATGTTGAAACTTACTACTGACTTTATGTTTGCTGACTGGCATGATGCGATCGAGCAGTATCTTAAGGAACTTGTTTAATCATTTGGTTTTAGTTGTAGAGGTTTAAATGCATTTTTGGAATGAATTACTTGGTAATAAAGTTTTGATCGCCGCATGTAGCGGATGGTTTGTTGCACAAGTTCTAAAGACAATTATATATGTTATCGTAAATAAGAGTTTTAATCCTGAAAGACTTATGGGTGACGGGGGGATGCCAAGTTCGCATTCTGCGACTGTTATGGCTGTTGTGTCATCTACTTGTGTTATATACGGAGTAAGTTCTTTTGAGTTTGCCATATCTGCGGTTCTTGCACTTATCGTAATGCATGACGCTATGGGCGTAAGATGGGAGACCGGTATTCAGGCCAAAGTCATTAACAATATGATGGACTGGTTTCTTCAGCTTGATAAGGATATACCGGTAGAAGAGAAACTTAAAGAGTTTGTAGGACATACTCCTATGCAGGTTCTCTTTGGAGCGATACTTGGAACATTTATCGGTTATTTAATGGCCGGAATGTAATATGATACATATTTTCTAATGGAACGGGGGCTAGTTGCAGCATGTTATCAGTTATTCTTATTTGGTTGTATGTAATTCTAACAACATACCTGATAGGATACGGTTTCATAAGTGTTGTATTATCTTTTTCCAAATACGGAAATAAAGGTAAAAAGAGCAGTGACAAAGCCTACCGTTTTCATTCTCATACCGGATATATAATGGCCGGTGTTTTAATCTCTACTGTATATGCGCAGATCTGGAGTATCTTTGACAGAGTTGAGTTAAATTGTCAAATCTTTCTAATGTTCTTTGCTTGTGTCTCAGGCGTTGTTTACAGAGATAAGATGAGCGAAGAACTCAGGATGCTTCTTCGAATTCTCCGTTCTTACAAAAGCAGAATATTGTACCTGATAGTTTTCTTTTTGATGGCTTATGGAACTTCAAACGGAATCATGCACTATGATTCCGACCTTTATCATGCGCAGGCAATCAGATGGATAGAAGAGTATGGAGTAATAAAGGGACTAGGTAATCTTCATGTCAGACTCGCGTACAACAGTGCGGCGTTTCCGCTTTCTGCTCTTTTTAGCATGAACTTCCTGCAACTCGACAGGTCTTATCACGTTATGGCGGGATTCTTTGCACTTATTCTTGCATGGGAATGCGTTGATCTTAAGAGTGTTGTGAGAAGAGGGAATATTGTAATATCCGATTTTGCAAGGCTCGCTGCAATTTATTATCTGTTCGGAATATATGACGAGATGGTCGCTCCGGCATCGGACTATTTTCTTGCGACATTGGCATTCTATATCGTGATCAAGTGGCTCGATCTGTATGTGCGACGTGAGCATTCGTATGTGCCCTATATATTCCTGACCTTCTTAAGCGTATTTGCAACGACTATCAAACTTGTCGCGGCACCTCTTATGCTTATCGCGACTATTCCTATATACAGGCTTCTTAAGAATAGAACAAAGCACAAGTTAAGAGTGTTCTATGCATCTGTTGTCGGGGCTCTATTAATTGCAATTCCGTTCTTTGTCAGGAACGTGTTGATCTCAGGCTGGCTCATGTATCCCGTTACTGCGATTGACCTGTTTAATGTTGATTGGAAGATACCCAAGGGAGTTGCGGAATATGACGCATTGGAGATAAAGACTTTCGGAAGAGGCTTTTCAGATGTGCCTACATATGCACATGCACCATTCTCGGTATGGTTACCAAACTGGTTCGCAAGCCTTTCAACATTCAATAAAATGATCATAATCATGGATGTCCTGGCGATATTGATATACATTGCACTTTCAATCCACTACGTGCTGGTTGATGCAAAAGAAAGCGTGCTTGGAGAAAAGAAGATCCCCGGCAAGATTTTTGATATCAACATGCGAAGCATGCTAAGAACAGGAGACTTCTTCGCAATCGGCGGAACAATGATAGTTTGTTTTCTGTTCTGGATGTCGAGTGCTCCGCTTATCAGATACGGTGTTGTATTTGCACTACTTACAGCGGTAGTCATACTCGGAAGAGTAGTGATACTTCTTATAAACAAACTGGATAAGAACAGAAAAGAAATTGTATTTAAGGCTTTTGTTGCCATAACATTTCTGTGGCTCGTATACAAGGGCGTGAATCTGATCATTGATGCGGAAAAGAGATTTAATCCCGCATACCTCTTGAAACAGCAGGATTACGGAACATACGAAGTAAAAAGCTACGAAGTAAACGGAACCACATTCTATTACCCTACAGAAGGCGACAGAGTGGGATATGATCCATTCCCGTCATCACCGGAGAACTTGGACGGAAAGCTCGAATTTATAGGTGAAAATATGGAAGACGGCTTTAAAAAATATGCCGGAGAATAAACAGAAACCATAATAGAATAGTAAGCATTATGAAAAATGAAGGGACTATTTTAGGAGGAAAATTATGAAAAGAAGATTATCTATTGTCTCACTTGTTTTACTTATGGTTGTGATGTTATGCGGGTGTGCCGGAAAGAGTGATAACACAGGTAAAGGAAATCCCAATTCGGATACTTGGGTCAATGCCAAATTTAATGAAGCTTTTTTATGTACAGAACTGAGGGATCGGACTTATCTTGTGGTGAATATTACTATAATAAATAATATGGAAGATGAAACGAGTTCCAGTGGATTCGAAGAGCCTACTTGTACAATAGATTCCAAGGAATTGCCTGTATGCTATTTGGATTTTGAGAATGAGTATTATATTTCAAATGTTGATAAAGAAATAGAAGCTTACGGAACAGGCGAAAGACAATATTGTTTTGATGTGACGGATGTTGATATAGCCAATGCGACGGCTGTTATAAATATGGATGGCTGGGTGCAACATTCTGATAGTGAAAACAAAGAGATTTTGTCAGAAGAGATCAAGCTTTCTGAAATACCTGATTATACAAATCCTGAAAAAGTCGATGATACAATTGAGACCGATATTGATTCATCATTGATTCCTAAGAATGAAGGTTCCACTGAAGCAAAAGAGGAAGGACCAATCTTTGAATACAAAGAGAAGGTAAGCTTTTATGCTGTAGAGAAATTTTTCAAAGGAGATATGGTATATCATTTAGCGGAATGCAAAAATATTTCTGATGGTAAGGCAGAAGCTCCGTATAATATAAAAGCATATCAAGGAGAAACAGAACTTGATTCCATGTATATGAACTTTTCATATGTAATGCAGGTTGAACCCGGCGAAACACGTGGTGTTGTCAGAGGTTTTAAATTAGCAAATAAGACTGATGATGTCAGAATTGAAGCTTACTATGGCAAGCATGGCGAAGTGAAGCTTTATGAACAGACATTTACTATGGACGAATTGATGGGAAATGCAACATCTGAGATTAAGGCTATAGACAGCGAAAAAGGCTACGAAGATCTCTTTAGCAAAGGCACAACAGTCGTAGAGTATGACGTAAATGCAGCTGCAGCGGGAGATGCTGATAATAAGTATAGCTTGGTAGAAAAATAAGTTGTTGATTTTATGGGAATCAGTTCCGGATAAAAACTTATTTATATGGTTGGAGGTATCAAATGAGAATACAAAGTTCAACTGTTCCACCGGTAAGTTTATTTGAGAAAAACTCTGCTGAACAAGGAAAAAAACATTTGTCGAAAGAACAGCCTACTTCTCAAGATATTGATTTAAAAATATCTGATGAAGGTTTGGCTGCATTAAGGCATAGTATTCAAATGTTGATTCCGGAAAATGGAACAACAGAGACTTTTTTACTAACAGCAGAAAACACAAACGAGATTGAATTTGAACACTACTCTAAAATGCTGGATTTGAGCCAAAATGCTTATGAGCAGATTCGTAAAAATGAGAATCGTGATCCAAATATAAATGACATCATGAAGTCCATTATGGATATTTATGAGACTCTTTATAACGAAATTGTAGATGCTCATGAATATGGCGATAGAAACGTTGATTATAGCATTACCGGCAAGCAGTCAATTTCGCTAAAGCAAGATTTGGATGGGTTAGATAAAGCATTTAATCGCAGACTCGCCAATCTGGAAGGATATATTACAAGTCAACAAACCAATAAACTATTCGCTCAAAGCGACATTTACTACTTGGATTATCAAAATAGAAAAAATAATAATCAAGCTAATCAAAACAATTCAAAATACGATCGCGTTGAAACAACCTATCAAGACTTAGTGAAATCAATTATGATAAATGCCAGAAATACTTTTTTGCAAAGGTTTTGATATAGGTTATGGAATTAAAAAAGCCACAGGTACATTTATCCGAAAATTGGAGTATTCGGACGAGCAAGATGTTTTTCGAATTAAAAAAGACCGGAAATGCTGACTGTTCTGAGCAACGTCGAAAGGAAGCATTTCCGGTCTTTTTTAATTCTGAAAAACACTGCGCAGCCGTACACTCCAATTTTCGGATAAATGTACCTGTGGCTTAGCAATACATATATCAGCGCTCTGCACGCATAGGATTTTCAAGGAAATCTTTATATGCAAGCTTGATGCCTTCATCAAGCTCTGTCTTATATGTCCAGCCAAGTGACTTAGCCTTTGATACATCAAGAAGCTTTCTGGGTGTTCCGTTGGGCTTTGTGGGATCCCATCTGATCTCGCCTGTGTAGCCGATGATGGCTGCAACTTTCTCTGTGAGCTCTTTGATCGTGAGCTCTTTTCCTGTACCTGCATTGACCGTCTCGTCGCCGCTGTAGTTGTTCATAAGGAAAACACAGAGGTTTGCAAGATCATCTACATATAAGAACTCTCTCAAAGGACTTCCGTCACCCCAGCAAGTTACGTAGGGGAGATTCTGCTCCTTTGCCTCATGGAATCTTCTGATAAGTGCGGGAAGAACATGAGAGTGAGTGGGATGATAGTTGTCATTTGGTCCGTAAAGATTTGTGGGCATTACGGAAATATAATCTGTTCCATACTGTTTGTTAAGATACTCGCAGTACTTAAGACCTGATATCTTGGCGAGGGCATAAGCCTCGTTTGTTTTCTCGAGAGCAGAAGTGAGAAGACAATCTTCTTTCATGGGCTGAGGAGCCATTCTCGGGTAGATACATGATGATCCTAGGAACTCGAGCTTTTTACAGCCGTTCTTCCAGGCAGCGTGAATAACGTTCATCTCAAGAATCATGTTCTCATACATGAAATCTGCAAGTGCCTCGGAATTTCCCATGATACCGCCGACCTTTGCAGCTGCAAGGAAAACATAATCGGGCTGTTCTTCCGCAAAGAACTTTTCAACCTCGTCCTGTCTTGTAAGATCAAGCTCTTTGTGGGTTCTTGTTATGATATTGAAGTAACCCTGGTTCTTGAGTTCTCTAACGATTGCGGATCCGACCATTCCTCTGTGGCCCGCAACATATATTTTGTCATTTTTCTCCATCATAATATGCGCCTCTTTTTATTATTATTTATCGATTCCTTTTTCAAGGAACTCTGCAAGATTAAATTCAACGCGTTCGTTAGCTCTTTCTGTTGCAACTTTCTTCATGTCATGCTCAACCATGATCTTAACGAGCTCTTCGAAAGAAGTGGTCTGAGGATTCCAATGAAGCTGCTCTTTAGCCTTTGTGGGATCGCCCCAAAGGTTAACAACGTCTGTAGGTCTGTAGAAATCAGGTGATACTTCAACAAGAACCTTGCCTGTTGCCTTGTCATAACCCTTTTCGTCTTCGCCTTCACCCCTGAATTCAAGCTCGATTCCGGCATAGTGGAAGGCAAGCTGAGCGAATTCTCTTACTGAGTGCTGTACACCTGTTGCGATAACGAAATCTTCAGGCTTATCATTCTGAAGAATGAGCCACATACACTCAACATAATCCTTGGCATAACCCCAGTCACGAAGACTTGAGAGATTACCGAGGTAAAGTTTATCCTGTTTGCCCTGAGCGATTCTTGAAGCTGCGAGAGTGATCTTACGTGTAACGAATGTCTCTCCGCGGCGCTCTGACTCGTGGTTGAAAAGAATACCTGAGCAGCAGAACATGTTGTAAGCTTCTCTGTACTCTTTGATGATCCAGTATCCGTAGAGCTTTGCAACAGCGTAAGGGCTGTAGGGATGGAAAGGAGTTTTCTCATTCTGGGGAACTTCCTCAACTTTTCCGTAAAGCTCAGATGTGGATGCTTGATAAATACGGCATGTATCTGTAAGACCGCACTGACGAACGGCTTCCAATATTCTTGTAACACCGACAGCGTCAACATCGGCGGTAAATTCAGGAGAATCGAAAGAAACCTGAACATGCGACTGAGCCGCAAGGTTATAAATCTCTGTAGGACGAACCTTGGAGATTACACCTATGATACTCATTGAATCACCGAGGTCTCCGTAATGAAGATGGAAATGAGGCTTGCCCTCAAGATGAGCTATTCTCTCACGGTAATCAACAGATGATCTTCTGATTATACCGTGTACGTCATATCCTTTCTCCAAAAGAAATTCTGCGAGATAGGAACCGTCCTGTCCCGTTATTCCAGTAATAAGTGCAATTTTATCCATTTAAAATACTCCTAATTAATATATATGTATTTTTTCCTAAGAATTTTATTTTATCATAGTTTACCACTTTTTAACATGGCACTACAAATTTTTGTTCGTTGAAAGACAGGCGCTTTGAGTGTAAAATATTGATTAGGACTGCGCATTTATACAGTTTATACACGACGGAACAATTGGAGAAAAATTATGAAGCTATTGAGCGTTATAGTTCCTTGTTATAACGAGCAGGAAAATATATGGGATTTTTACTTCGAACTTATGAAGACCGAACCCTTTTTCAAGGAGAAGGATGTGGATTTTGAGATTATCTACATAGATGACGGATCGGTTGATAAGACAGCAGGTGTCGTAAAAGATCTCAGAACTGAAGATGAACGCGTTAAGCTGGTGAGTTTTTCCAGGAATTTTGGAAAAGAAGCAGCGATGTATGCAGGGCTTGAAAAAGCTGCGGGAGATTATGTAGCCGTGATGGACTGCGATCTTCAGGATCCGCCGAAGCTTTTGCCTGAAATGTATAAGGCAGTTACGGAAGAAGGATATGACAGCGTAGCTACAAGGAGGGTTGACAGAAAAGGTGAGCCTCCGATCAGATCTTTTTTTGCAAGGATGTTCTATAAGATGATAAACAGAATGTCCAAGACTGAGATTGTTGACGGTGCAAGAGATTATAGATTTATGACAAGGCAGTTTGTTGACGCGGTGCTGTCTGTTAAGGAATATAATCGTTTTTCCAAGGGAATATTCGGATGGGTAGGCTTTAAGAATAAGTGGATTGAGTTTGAAAATGTGGAGAGAAGAAAGGGTGAGACTAAGTGGTCTTTCTGGAAGCTCTTTATATATGCGGTTGACGGAATAATGGCGTTTTCAACGATACCGCTTTCGTTTGCGGCATTTACGGGATTGTTTTTCTGTTTGTTTTCTTTTGTCTTCATAATATTTACGATATGGAGAAAGTTGGCATTTGGCGATGAAACAAACGGATGGCCTTCGCTTGTGTGTATAATCTCACTTATAAGCGGAATACAGCTTTTTTGCATAGGAATTGTAGGTCAGTATCTTTCCAAGACCTATACCGAGGTGAAAAAGCGTCCTTTATATATAGTTAAAGAGGAAATTTAATGGTAAGTATAGTAGTACCCGTATACAATGCGGCGAGATATATCAGGAAAACTATCGACATGGTATGTGAGCAGACCTACAAGGACTGGGAACTCATCCTTGTTGATGATGCATCGCCTGATAACAGTGCGGAGATCATATCCGATATAATAGAATCAAGCGGAAAGAGAATAAGACTTATCAGAAAAGAGAGAAACGCCGGAGCTGCAGAAGCCCGTAACACGGGAATTGATGCATCGGCGGGAAGATATATCGCATTCCTGGATGCGGATGATGTCTGGATGCCGGATAAGCTTGAAAAGCAGATAGCATTCATGGAGAAAACAGGAGCGGCATTTGCTTTTCATTCATATGAGTTTGGCGACGGACTTGCAAGACCTACGGGAAAGATAGTTCATGTTCCCGAGACAATGAATTTCAGACAGGCACTTTCAAGAACGGTTATATTTACAACTACTGTCATGTTCGATACGGAAAAGATCGACATGGAGATCATACATATGCCGGATGTTCCGAGTGAGGACACAGCCACATGGTGGAGAATACTTAAGAGTGGAATAGTCGGTTACGGACTTGATGAGAATCTTGCAATATACAGAAGACCACCAAAGTCGCTTTCATCTAATAAGTTTATTGCAATAGAGAGAATCTGGTTCCTGTACAGGAATATAGCTAATCTGTCGGTTTTGGAGTCATTATTTTATTTTGGAGGATGGGCGCTCAGAGCAACGCTTAGAAGGCTTTGATTGTCTGTAAAAGATATGAAACATAGTGAATCTGTAAAAAGAATTATGGTTTTATTGCTGGGGGCAGTAGGACTTGCCATGCAGACCGCAGTATATGCCTGGTCTTGGTATATGGTTTATTACCCAATCTTACATGATTGGAGAAGATATATTATAAAAGATGATGGTAATTATGGTGGTGATGAGTATATGGGTAGAGGTATTACCTATAGTTTTTGGGGACATATATTTACCATACTTCTTTATTTCGCGTTATTGGTAGTTGTTGCTAATGCGTATGGCGGTCTTAAGATAGGCTATCTGAAGCCTATGGATGTATTTATGTCACAGGCTTTCACGCTTCTGGTAGTAAACGTCATTACATATTGTCTGTTTTTGATCATCAAGGTCAATTATGTTGATGTATTTCCGCTGCTTGGAGTATTTCTTATCCAGCTGGTTATTTCTTTTGTCTGGGCATACATCACAAATTACATTTACATGTCGATATTCCCGCCGAGAAAGCTTCTTCTCATAAACGGCGAATATGCGGCTGATGATATCATTGCAAAATTCAACACAAGAAAAGATAAATACAGGATCATCAAGAAGATGAACATTTCTGAGGGCATAGAAAAGATATATAAAGAATGCCTTGAAGATTATGACGGAGTTATTATCTGGGATGTTCCAAATCAGTATAGAAACGGGATTGTTAAGTTCTGCTACGGAAATAACAAGAGAGTCTATGTCATGCCTAAGATAACAGATGTTCTTCTTAAAGGCTCGACGCAGCTTCATCTTTTTGACTCACCTGTTTTCCTTTTGAGAGATTATTCTATTAAGGTAGAGCAGAGATTTTTAAAGAGAGTTATGGATATTGTGCTTGCTCTTGTACTCATAATTATCAGCTCACCTTTTATGCTTATCACCGCTATTGCCGTAAAAGCATACGACGGAGGTCCTATCCTCTATAAGCAGGTCAGATGCACTATTAACAGGCGTGAATTTAAGATCATGAAATTCAGAAGTATGCGTGTTGATGCTGAGAAAGACGGTGTAGCAAGACTTGCTTCAAAGAACGATTCAAGAATAACCCCTGTAGGCAGCTTCATCAGAAAGTGCAGATTGGATGAGCTTCCTCAGTTATTTAATATTCTTAAGGGTGATATGTCATTTATTGGACCAAGACCTGAGAGACCTGAGATTATAAATCAGTATCTTAAGGATATGCCTGAGTTTGCTTTCAGAACAAGGGTAAAAGCGGGACTTGCGGGTTATGCGCAGATTTATGGCAAATATAACACTACGCCTTATGACAAGCTTAAGCTTGACCTTACATATATAGAGAATTATTCTATCTGGCTTGATATTAAGCTTTTACTGCTTACTCCAAAGATCATGCTTACGCCGGACAGTACCGAAGGTATTGAGGATGATCAGACAACAGCTATGAAGAACTCATAATGCGCAGAGAAACTGCGGATTACAGGGCAGATTGAACTGCATACGGAGACAAAAATACATGGACACAAAAAAAGTTAAGTATACAGATGAAAGCTTGAACCTTAGGAGTTTTTACCTGAGGTTCCTAAAAAAAATATGGATTCTTCCGGTTGCTGCGCTTATCGGTGCGATCATTGCAGGAGGAATCTATTATCTTGTGACGGTGACTTTCGGACCCGAGAGAAGGTACGAGGCACAGGCAAGATTTCATCTTACATACTCTGACGGTGCATATATCCGTAATTCTGAAGGCGAGAGAGTACTTGACTGGTACAACGGAGCTACATGGACCAATTTCATTTTTAACGATCACGATTTTCTTCTTGAACTTGTTAGGACCTTGAAGGAAGAGGGCGTCGACATATCACAGGAGAGGATGAAAGTCCTTGAAGCCGCCGGCGGACCTGATATATCAAATCAACTACAGGCATTGGAAGAAGTCGGAGTTGATGTGATAAAAGATGAGTCCAAGATCAATGTAAAAGGAGACATAATCTCAAATGAGCGTTTTCTCCTTGTTACGATCAATGAGACCGATAAAGAACTTGTGGAAAAGCTGACGGATGCATTTATCAAAAGCCTTGAAAGCTACCCGACATACAATGCGTCAAAGGCATTTGATTCTATAGTATGTACATCAAAAAGTGATGTTTATCTTGAGAAGACCGATAACAGGATTGCGGTAGCGATTGTATTTGGAGCGATACTTGCGGCTGTTCTGGTTTTTTTGGCGATTCTTTTATTTGATGCTGTTGATGAAGCAGTATATGTTCCGGAGGATTGCGAGAAAAGATACGGCATAAGAGTGCTTGGAACCGCATTTCAGGGAAGTGAAGCATGTGACCTGTTAAGAGGCGAGCTTGCCAAACTTTACGATAAATATGTTGCAGATAAAGAGAATATAGTTTTTATCTCATCCGATGCGGCAGATGATGCATCTTTTTCCGAAAAAGATCTTGAGTCGGTTAAGAAGACGCTCGGAAGTGAGTATGACAATAAACTTTCCAAGGTAAAAGCGATTTCAGCTTCAGAAATAGGGGCAGCAGACGGAGCAATCCTTGCAGTTCCTTACGGAAAGAAAAATGCGGCAATGACAGAGCATTTGATCTCACAGCTTAAAAAGATCGAATGTCCCGTGCTTGGGATTATATTCACACGTGCGGATCTTGAATTTATTAAGAGATATTACGGCATCAAATAAACAGAAGATAAGCGAAAGAGGATATGTCAGGAAGATTGCAGATATTGGTGTCATCCGTTAATAAGGATGTGCACGAGCTCCCGGATAAAATGAATATTGAGACGGATGCAGTCATAGTAAATCAGCTTGTTGGAACCAAAGGGGAATCAAAAGATGAGACCTTCGAAGCGGGAACAAAGACGATACGCGCATTTATAAGATGTGAAAAAGGCGTCGGCCTTTCGAGAAATACCGCTTTATCCAAGGCTGACAGCGAACTGATCCATTTTGGCGATGATGATATTATCTATGACAAAGGCTATTCGGATAAGATCGTAAAAGAGTTCGACGATCACCCTGAGGCCGACATGATTCTTTTTAACGTAAAGGCTCAGGAGGGCAGGGAGACATATTGGAATGTTGATTTTGCTCCCGTTACATGGAAGAACTACGGCAGATATCCTGCGTATGCGATCGCTGCAAGGAGGGAGAAACTCTTTGATAGCGGAGTAAAGTATTCTCTTTTATTCGGAGGCGGAGCTCCTTATATGAACGGCGAGGACAGTCTTTTTTTACATGATTGTTTAAAGGCCGGACTTAAGATATTCAGAACCACCGTGGCTCTTGGTCATGAAGAAGCGGGTGAGTCCACCTGGTTTAAGGGATATACGGATAAGTTTTTTTATGACAGAGGTGTCTTATATGCGTTTTTATACGGGAACCTCGCATATATTCTCGGTTTCAGATTTCTTTTCAAATACAGAAAAGAGATGTGTGCGGAGAAGGGATTGTTTAAGTGTTTCAGGCTTCTTTCCAACGGTATCGGAAAGGGAAGGGAACTTAAGAAGGTAAAATGACAGTATATTTTACATTGACGGCAGTTGTACTTGCGCTGCTTCTCTTGGTAAAAAAGAATACAGTATCCGAATGTGCGGACTGCGGACGTATCGGTTTGTACAGGGGGATGACAAGGCAGGATGCCATAAATGCCATCGTACTTGCGGCAATATTTCTGGGGCTGTTCGCCGTGTCGGCACTTAGGCTGAACGTAGGAAACGACTACGCAACGTATGTTGAGCATATGCATCTTATCAACTCAAAGTCAGACGGCTGGACTCCAAAAGTTCCGGAAGAAGAGGGATTTAAAGCCTTAACATATGTTATTTATAAGCTCTGCGGATTTGAGAACTATGTTTTGGTATTTGCTATATTTGCTTTTCTTACAGTTCTTTTTTTTATGAAAGGAATATGGAGACAGAGTAAGTGGTTTGAAGTGTCATTTGCAATGTTTATGTTGCTTGGCTTTTATTTTCAGTCATTAAGTACCGTTCGTTATTATTTCGGGCTTGGAATAGCCTTGCTTTCAATAGAATATTTGGTGAAAAAAGATTTTCCGAGATTTGTACTTATGATCGCAGTCGGATCTCTTTTCCACAAATCACTTCTGATAATCCTCGTGCTGTATCCGATCGCGATGATAAATTGGAAGAAGTGGATGTATGCGCTTGGAGCGGCTCTTGGCGTATCGTGTTTCTTTTTGAGACCGATCTATGCGAAAATCGCAGTTAAGGTATATTCCGACTATCAGGGAACGGCAACTTATGACAGGATGGTCGCAGGCCCGATACATTACAGTTATATCAGCATTGCAAGGTGTGCACTTATCCTTGCGGCATCGATCTATTTGTACAAGGATGAGATAAAGGGTAACAGAGAGAACATTTTCTTTTTCCATTGTAATGTAATGTCGCTTGCGCTTTATGTATTTGCGGCATTTTTGACGGATGAGGTAATTTCAAGAATATCTTATTATCTTACGATAACGCATGTATTGTTTGTTCCGGCGCTTTTGCTTGGAATCAAGGATTCTAAGAAAAGAAAGATCTGCTCGATGCTGGTTCTTGCCGGATGTTTTATGTATTTTGTGATATTTATGAAGAGGATAGCGCCTGCAAACGGAACGAGAATACTTCCGTACACGACGATAATGTTTGACGAAATGCCGCCGATTCTTTCTGAGACAGGGTATTAAAGAGTATGAATGAAATGAAAAAAACTTTTTTTAATATAATAGTGGTTTCATATAACGCCGGAGATAAGCTTATCGATACGATTGAGAGTATCAGAAGGCAGACATTTACGGAGTATCGCATTCTTGTTAAGGATGGAATGTCCACCGACGGCTCGATAGAAAAATTAAAAAATAAGTACGATGTCGGCAAAGACCTGATCCTTGTTGAGAGCTGTGACAGTGGAATTTACCATGCGATGAATATTGCCGCATCTTATCTTGAGGAAAAGATAATAAGCATGCGTGCGATAGATCAGGATGCGGAGAACATCGATGAAGTTAAGCTTCTTAGAGCGGGTGAAGAGCCTGCATACATTTTCTTTTTAAATTGCGGAGACACATTCAGGGATGAGAACGTTCTTAGGGACGTCCATGATGCGATAATAGAGCGCAATTCAAAGGAGGGAACGACACTTCCCGCAATCTATTACGGAGATATATTTGATTGCTCGACGGGCAACAGAATTCATTCAAATCCAAAGATCGACGATCACGCATGTTACAGGAATCTTCCATCGCATCAGGCGTGTTTCTATGATGAGAGACTTGTATATAAAAATCCTTTTGAGCTCAGATACAAGGTAAGGGCTGATTATGAGCAGTTCCTTCGTTGCTATTACAGAGATAAAGCAAGCACTTTCTATATTCCGCGAATAGTTGCCGATTACGAGGGCGGAGGGTTCTCGGATCAGAAC
>JAEEGI010002263.1_pt1 | contig 47580 bp, 33 predicted proteins | sample 8958751 | NCBI WGS metagenome assembly JAEEGI01 (sample SAMN16246545, study PRJNA631951) | gut metagenome | biome: gut microbiome; feature: rumen; material: KS-attached | host: Bos | place: Iran: Karaj | collected 2018-10
GGGCGATATCGTCGACCTGTTGCAATATGACGAGGACACCGCCGGTGGTTACATGTCTACCGAGATGATTGTCGTCAACGAGAACATGTCGATGCCCGACTGCATCAAGGCCATGCGCCAGCAGGCCGAGGATGTCGACGAGATTTATGTTATCTATGTCGTTGACGACGATAACCGCCTCAAGGGCATCTTCCCCTTGAAAACCACGATTACCAACCCCTCGGCCTCCAAGATCAAGCACGTCATGGAGCCCGACCCCATCAGCGTGCGCACCGATACCCATATCGAGGACGTCGCCCTCGACTTCGAGAAATATGACCTTGTGGCCATGCCTGTTGTCGATAGCATCGGCCGCCTGGTGGGCCGCATCACCGTCGACGACATCATCGACCGCGTGCGTGAACAGGGCGAGGACAACTACCAGATGGCATCAGGTATCTGGGGCGACATCGAGACCGATGACAACGTCTTCCGTCAGGTGCGCGCCCGACTGCCGTGGCTGCTCATCGGCCTGGTGGGCGGTATCATCAACGCCTTGATTCTGGGCGGCGGCGAGGGCGATGCCGACCTGTTGCGCATCCTGCCCGGCCTGGCATTGTTCATCCCCCTCATTGGCGGTACTGGCGGTAACGTGGGCACCCAGTCGAGTGCTATCGTCGTGCAGGGCCTTGCCAACGGTAGCCTGGACATCAAGCACGTGGGCAAGCACTTGTTCAAGGAGTTTTCCACAGCCCTCATCAACGCATTAGTGATGGGTCTGCTCATCTTCCTCTACGCCCACTTCTTCCCCGTTGATTCCAATCCCACCAAGTCGCACATCGCGGCTGCCGCAGTGACCACGTCACTCTTCCTGGTCGTCATGTTCGCCTCGTTGTTCGGCACCGTGGTGCCCCTGGTGCTCGAGCGCCTCAAGATTGACCCCGCCATTGCCACCGGCCCCTTCGTCACCGTGACCAACGATATTGTCGGCATCACCATCTACATGGCCATCAGCGGCTGGCTCATCAACGTCTTCACCACACTCATGGGGTGAGGCTCGCGTAGCTCGCTGCGCGAGAGGTCTAGGGTCTAGAGTTTAGAGTTTAGGGGGGTGCTCGCGTAGCTCGCAGTTTAGGGCTTAGAGCTTAGGGCTTAGGGAGCATCCGCTTTTAGGCTCGCTGCGCGAGAGGTCTAGGGTCAAGGGTTTAGAGTTTAGGGGATGCTCGCGTTGCTCGCAGTTTAGTGCTTAGAGCTTAGTGCTTAGGGAGCATCCGCATTCCATCGCTCGGGAAGCGGATGTTTCATTAATGCTTAGCGTGAGGCCTTGAGCGCGGATGCCAATTAGATTAATTCGCATAATTCGTAGACCTAAAAAAACTTTGCGGCTTAGCGGCTTAGCGTGAGGCCTTGAGCGCGGATGCCCACTAGGGACTAGAAACTAGGGACTAGCGTGAGGCCTTGAACGCGGATGCCAATTAGATTAATTCGCATAATTCGTAGACCTAAAAAAGAGGCTCGCGTTGCTCGCAGTTTAGGGCTTAGAGCTTAGTGCTTAGAGCTTAGGGGGTGCATTCTTTGGCTTTGTGATAGGATGTTTAGTTTTTGATGTGGAGGGAAAGATGGGCAAAAATTTTGATTATCAATAAAATATAATTGAATTGTCCTTCTTGTCTTTTTTGTCTTCTCATAAATCGAATAGGCATCGAGCTGTGAAGTTTTCGGGGTGAGTGAGAAAATCGGGGAAAAATGATTGCGGGTTTCTGTTTTTTTTAGTAACTTTGCAGTCGCTTTTGGCGCAAAAACACTGCCGCCAGTACAAAGCAGGTCCTATAGCTCAGTTGGTTAGAGCACCTGACTCATAATCAGGGAGTCCTTGGTTCAAGCCCAAGTGGGACCACAATAAACCGCCGACACTTGATGGTGCCGGCGATTTTTGTTTTTGTTCGTTCGTTCGTTTGTTCGTCGGGTATGTGCGTGCTGTTACGCCGTTTGTGGGGTGATGACCCCGTGGATGGTGTCGATATATTTGGCAAGGGGCAGCATATAGGGGGTGAATACCGACAGCTGCTCGTCAAAGGGGGCTTCGTTGACGACAATCTCCTTGGTGATGTCACCGTTCTCGCAGACGTAGGCGATTATGGTATTCAGGAAATCCTCTTGTTCGGCATTCAACTCGTTCCCCGAAATGAACTCCGAGAACCGCCTCACCGCATTCTTACGGTCAACACCCACCAATGAGCGGACAAACATGGCGACATTGCTACCACAGGGCATCCCATTGGTAAACTTGTCGTAGTCATCTTTGCTCCCAAGTTCTTGCCACAGGATGCGTTCAAGTTCGGTAAAGTCGGCTGCTGTCAGCTGTTCCATATCGTAGATCTTTTGGAGTACGGGCAGGTTTCTGTTCTTCGACAGAAAGTCCAATACACTCTGCTTGTAGGACACACGGGGTGTAATGCCTTCCATTGTGCCCTCGTCGCTAATCTCGTCCTCGATGTCCACAGTGAACCATTGCCCACCTTGACCAATGAGGAACTTGATGAGGTCTCTCAGGTCGTTCCTGACCTTTTCGAGCCATTTGAGTGACACGTTCTGCCAAGCGACATCAGTCAATACTTCCTTGATCGTACCCATCTTGGCCTGTACCTGTGGCAAGGTGGCTTTCTCTTGCAGTTTCTCGGCAATCGTTTGAACCGAGTGCACCGCTTTGGTGGCATTGCCCTCACCGCCAATCAGCGACAGTTCAATCAGCATCACCAACAGGTCAAATTTCTTGGCACTCTCGTCGAGGGTGTTCTTGGGCAGCAGGGGTGCGATGACATTGCTCAATGTGTTGACATCAACTTCCGAAATGTATGTCCATGAGTCATTGTCCTTGAAGTGGCTTACGTCAGCCCATTTTTCCCTGACTGAGATGTGGCTGTCACTGAGCGAGGCGACCTGTTCTTTCAACAGCGTTTTGATTTCGTCATGCAGCCCCTTGGCATACTCATCTTCTTGCCATTGCTGATGCTGCAAGTGAAACGCAATCTTAGCCCGAATGCTGAAAATCTTCTCGGTCAACGACGGTGCAACGGCTGCTGTCTGACCATCAGGATTCTTGTCGAAATACTCGAAGTTTCTGCACCAATCGAAGATGTAGAAGAACTCCTTGTCTTTCCCTGTTCCAAAGATGCCCTGTGACAGACGTGTGCCTCGGCCAATCATCTGCATGAACTTGATTTTACTCTTGACCACCTTGAAGAACACAAGGTTGAGCACATCGGGAACGTCAATGCCCGTGTCAAGCATATCGACCGAAACAGCTATTTGCGGGTTACCATCCCTGATTTCGAACTTGTCGATGAGGTCTTTTGAATAGGTGACATAGTTGTCGATAAGGGCGCAGAAATCTGATGAGTATTCAGGGTATAAGTAGTAGAATCGCTCGACTATCATTTCAGCGTGGCGGTGGTTGTAGGCAAAGATGATGGACTTGCCGATACGCTCTCCGCTCTGCACCTTCAGACCGTTCTCCATCAGGTCTTGCAGCACACGGTCGATGGTGTCGAGATTGAAGATGTAATTGAATATCTCTTTGCTCTCGATATCTCGGTGTTGGGGATCTCCTTCAATAGCCTTGACAGCCTGTTCATACTCCCATACCTTTTCGAGCTGTTCCTTTTCCTCTGCGCTCAGGTTATTGTACTTGATACCCTCTTTCAGGATGAGTGATCCACGCTTGAAGCCCTTGTAGTTGACAAGGTAACCCTCGGCCACAGCATCCTCCAATTCATAGGCATAATTGGGCACACCTTGTTCCATTTGGAAGGTCTCGTAGGTGCTCTTATCCACCTCGTCTCTTGGTGTCGCTGTCAAGCCCACAAGCAGAGCGTCAAAGTAGTTGAATATGGCTGAATACTTGCCAAAGATTGACCTGTGAGCCTCGTCAATGATAATCAGGTCAAACCGACCCACGCTGAAGGCTTTCTCGTCGGTGTCGATGTAGTTGATCATCGTCTGATAGGTCGAGAAAGTGATTCGGGCATTAGTATCAGGGTCTTTATCCTCGCTCAGGATTGAGGTGGTCATGTGGGGCAGCAACTTCACGAAGTTCTTATGCGCCTGACTGACCAACGGAATCCTGTCGGCAAGGAACAGGACGTTCTTCACCCATCCGTTACGGGTCAACACGTCAACAAGCGAAATGGCGACTCGTGTCTTACCTGTACCTGTAGCCATTACTAACAAGCCTCGACGATGCTTGGTATTGAAGTGCTCGCACACAGATTTAATCGCCATCTTTTGGTAATGACGGTCGGTGATGCTGTCCTTCACACTGAAGTCGGTAATGTCGTGTCGTTTTCTTTTCTGTATGAGTAATTCCAAATCGCTCCCGGTGTGGAAAGCGTAGAGTCGACGAGGTGGATAACCCAAACCGTCAATGATATTGGTCTCAAAGCCGTTTGTGTAGTAAATAACAGGTCTCACCCCATATCGTTTTTCAAGGCAATCGGCATACAGCTCGGCTTGGTGCTTGCCCTTGACAGGAGACACGCTTGTCCTTTTGGCTTCTATGACTGCAAGAGGCAGACCATTACTGCCGAATAGGACATAATCACAATAGCCTTTGCCCTCGGCATTGGGCATTCCTTCAACCTCGACCTCTATGCAAGCCTTTGAGGGCTGTATTGCACCTTCGGTGTCCAACACATCCCAACCTGCCTCTTTCAGCATCAGGTCAATGTAGAGTTTGCGAGTCTCGGCCTCGGATATGTCAGGCAATGCGACTTCCTTGACAGGGGTCTTGTCTGCAACAGCCTCTTTGTCTGCTGCCTCGACGATAGTTGAGGTAGGTGTCACCGTTACCTTGGCAGGGGTGATGACCGATGCTTGGGGGCTGTTGGGAATTAAGGTTCTGTCGAACGGAACAATATCTTTGATAAAGGTCAGTTTGTGCAGGACAGCAGCAACCACATTGTAGATGTTAAGCAAGCAGAAGAACGATTCGCCCTTGGTGACTTTCTTGTTGTGCGCTCCATTGTTGCCCACTTTGCGGACGTAGTGAGCCGCCATCATCATACGATTATCGCCAATGAACTCACGGAAAACCTCGCCATCCACAAGTTCTATCAGGGACGCCCTTTCAGGCACCTCGATGTTTTTCATCACATAGAGCGACCTGACGATATACTCCAATGCCTTTCTTGCACAGATGGCACTCAGGTCAGGATTACTCACCTGCATTTCCTCTGCCGCTGAGCAGAAGTTGTGAAGATCAGTAAGCCCCAATTCTTGTAGATAGTCGAAGTTCCTCATAACTAATTGAATCTATTATTCAGTATTCCCTCTAATCAGCAGACAGGACATATTGGAAAAACTCAGCCCCCATCTTTAAGTAGTCTTTCATCTTCTTTTGCTCTTCACCCATCATGGGCAGGAATGAAATATAATTAGTGACAGCACTCCTGATTGCATCTATTGATGCTTTGCTTTTAATCCAATTCTGAGGAATAAAATCACGTTCTGCCGCTGCTGCTGAGTCTTTGGCGGTCTGAAATGCGTTATTCAAACAATTAGAGGCTATCGCTAACAGTGGTTCGACGATTTGGTGGTTTTGTGCAATCCTATAAACCTCAGATGGAAGTGGTACGTCGCTTTTATTGTTGCACTTGGCAGCAATAGAAGATATGGCAAATAACAAATGATATGGAGCATAGGCTTTCATTGTGAGTATTGTCTCATCAATTGAAAGCGGATTATCTTCTGTCCATTTTTCAATAATTCTATTGAAGAAGAAATTGAGAGCAAATACATCTTGTGGAGAGTAATCAGGCTTAAACAGTTTGGAGAAGTACTTGTCGAAAATCTTGGTCTCTCCATAGGACAGATTAGGTCTCTGACAGTACCAAGCCATCAATAACTTACCAAATCTTGAAAGGTCAACACAATATTCTTTGTCTTTATCAACAGGAATCGCATCACCTCTTTTGGTTGCAAAGAACCCCTGTGGATAGGCCGCCTCAAAAGCCTTCTTTAGTTGAAGAACTCTCTTGTCGTTACTTCTAAGATCTCGTGCCTTTACTTGGCTTTGGCTATTGGTGTTAATGCTGATTGCCTCCGCTCTGTCCTTTTGTTGAATTTCATAGAAACGGAACAAAACATAGGCATCGCCCTTTTTCTTGATGCTTTCACTGCAACCAATAATCGTATTCAGGGATTGACAGCCATTTACCACACTCATTCCACGGAACAGGAAATCACCATCGCCAAGTTCTTCTATTGAATGACAGATAGCGGTAATACCATTATGGAAGAAGAAGAAATCGGCACTTTTATCACCTGTGATAGTCTTCCTTATCTTTTTATTGATTGTATTGCTCGGGCCGAGGCTCTGTCTCACATTCTTCTGAAATAAAGTACCATCTTTAACACCCTTAATATTAAGGCATTCTTTCAATGAAACAGCAGCAAGAACAACCTTTGTTGAGTTTATTTCGGTTATCAGGTACTTACCTTTTTCCAACTTTAATGTGTTGTTGATGCTCGGATTATCCCGTTCCAATGAACGCTCGTAGGCAGATGCCAACCCATCCCTATCTACTATTTCAAAATCTGCACTGAATGGGGCATCATCATCCTCCTTTGAAAGAGAGTTTTGAAATGCCTCGGCATCACTCTTAGCATCTTCAGTTAGTGTGGCAGTAGTGATGAGTTCATAGCAAATAGAGTACTCGTCTTCTTCAATGGCCTTTGCAAGTTCCCCAAGTTTCTGCCTTAGATGTTCATTTGCATTCTCCTGCATATGGGCGATGTCTTGCAACTGAGAGTGTACAGACACTACTTCTCTCACAGGTTCTCCATTTATACTGCCATTATAATACTTGCCTTGAACAACGAAGACTTTTGAATTGTCATCGTCTACGTATATGGCATCAACCTGCTTGTCCTTCGCTCCGTCTGTAACCGAGTCCTTTGCCTGTTTTTGATCAAGAAGGTGAATATTCCTCATATACCACGCAACGAACCTTTGTCCATCATTGGGAAAGTTCTTTGTGTAGTATTCTTGCTTAATGTCGCTTTTAATCTTCTCTAAAATATCCATAATAATGTTCTATTTATTCGAAGTATTTGTCCATTGTGTAGTCAAACATCGTTTGGGTCTCGTCAGTGGACTGTTGAACAAGAGCCTTTTGCCGCTCTATCGCTTCTACCTTTTCCGCAAACTCCTGTTGAAGTGAGAGAGGAGGGATGCCAATAACAGTTTCCTTAATAATACCCTGCGAGATGTTAGGTTGAGCCCCGCCCACAGCAACTTTTAGATAATCACTTTTTTTGCTTAGCAAAAAGTAATAGAGATAGATTGGGATGAATATGTCATTTGGCAATATGCTACAAATTGCTTGATTAGTGCACATGGGCGATTTTATTATGCCTACTTGTCCAACCGTAGCACCATACATTGCGATAACAACAGTATCGATAGGAATCATTTTAGCCGAAGAGCATTTTAGTCCTTCTTCAGTTATAAATAATTCTGTATTATATATAAAACCTTGACTTACCTCACCGCTTCTGAGCCATGGAATAGTGCCTCCATCGTAATACTCCGTATGATTCTTTGATGGTGTTCCACCTGATGTGGTTTTGCACACTTTACCTAATTGTTTGGTTTCCCATCCTTTGGGATTGTCGATGGGGTCACCAAACATGGTGTAGAAGATGGACTGTGCGAGTTGGTCGTAGGCTTTGAGTTGTTCTTTTTTCTTCTCGATAATACCCGAAAGCAAGTCAAGTTCCGCAACAATCCGTTCTTGCTCCGCAATAGGTGGCACAGGAATAGGGATTGATAATAATGATGATTTTACAAGATGTTTTATCGTTACGCCCTTACCGTATCTTCCATCTAATATTCCTTTCTCTTTAAGACACCTTAAATACATTAAACAGAAACGAGGTAGTACCTCATTATTGAATCTTACTCTATGCAATGCGTTCTGATATTGAATAGGCTGTTCTTTGTTCCATATAGCAGCCCGACCAATATCACCACCTTCACAAATGAGCAAGTCTCCTTTTTTAACTGAGTATCTTTCTAATTCTGTTTTCTCAAATCTTGTCTCCTTTAATGATGAAGTGTCAATTCTGTCCCAAAGCACATTTACAGCACAGAGATAGGGATACAACTTGCCTGTATCTTTAGCCGAATTAAGCGTTTTACCTAATTCACTCTCACAGACCTCGCCTAACTTCTTATATGTCCATCCGTGTTTGTTCATCGTGATTTTGGTGATTATAAATCCTCCATCTTACTGAAATCATTCATTAAGTAGTTGGCAAAATCGACATACTCGATGTTGACCTCATATTCATATGGATAGGCAAAGATGTTGTTTGAAACGTAAATACAAATAACTCCAAGGTTGCCATTGTCATTAACCCTGTAATAGAATGATTCGTGGCCGTCTTGATAGTCTGTTTCTGTCTCGGCATCAGCATATTTTGCTGAAAGCAAGGATTTCAAATCTTCATATTTTGTGTCACAGGAACTTGCGGTAGGATAACCCATTACAGCCTTGGCTTTATATACAATCTTTGACGAAGGATCATAATAGATAAGAATGTTCGCTTTCTCTCCCGCAAAAGTTCCTTTGAAATATCTCACTCCTGAGGGCATCTGTTGGCTTGCAGCTTTGTCGTACTTCACACCCTTGGCAGTGAGTTTCTGCTGAAACTGAGTAATAGTCCCATTCAGGGGGATTCCCATAAACTTCAAGTGTTGGGCTTGTACAGGGCAGCAAAAGGCTACCAAGCACAATGTTATCAGGATGATGGTCTTTTTCATACTCATTGTCTCGTTATTGTTGGTTATAGGTACTTCTCCTTGAACTCGGACATAGCGTTGTTAATATCCTCTTGCAGGGAAGCGATCTTGCCGAAGATGACCTCAGGGGCTTCATATTCGACCTTGACACGTTCTACTTCCTTGTACTTGTTGATGCTCAAGTCATAGTCGTTGTCACGGATTTCCTCGACGGGAACAAGGAAGGACTGCTCCTTGCGTGTCCTTGTTGCCTCGGCATCCATGTTCTTGAAACGGGCTATCACATCGGGAATATCATTCTCAGGACACTCAGTGCGCTTTTGGTCAAGTGTGTAACCATCGGCTTTCATATCGTAGAACCACACCTTGTCAGTGCCGCCCGCATTGGTCTTGGTGAATACAAGAACAGCAGTGGAAACTCCCGAATAGGGTTGGAAAACTCCTGATGGCATCGAAATTACCGCTTGCAGACGTTGGTTGTCGATGAGTTCTTTTCTCAATGCTTTATGGGCGGTACTGTTGCCGAACAACACACCATCAGGAACGATGGAGGCGCAACGACCACCCATTTGGAGCATACGGATAAACAGGCTGACAAACAGCAACTCGGTTTTCTTGGTCTTGGTGATGGCAAGCAGCGACTTGCTCACTGCCTCATTGTCGAGGCTTCCTGTGAAAGGAGGATTTGCCAAGCAAAGCGTATATCTGTTCTCGTCTGTGTTGTCAGTTGAAAGGCTGTCTCGATATTGAATGTCAGGATTGTCTACACCGTGCAGCATCAGGTTCATTGCACCGATACGCAGCATCGTGAAGTCGGTGTCGAAGCCGTGCAGCATCTCGTTCTTGTAGTGGTGGGCATTCTCTTTCTTCAGCAGCTCGGACTTGTAATGCTCACGCACATACTTGGCACTCTCGACGATGAAGCCTGCACTACCCATTGCGGGGTCGCAAATGGTGTCTTTCAAGGTGGGTTGCATAATTTCAACCATCATGCGGATGATGTGTCGAGGTGTACGGAACTGACCGTTGTTGCCCGAAGCCGCCATCTTGCTGAGCACATACTCATAGACATCGCCCATCGTGTCACGGTTGTTCATGTCAAGATGGTCGATACCCTCAACAATCTTGGTGAGGGTTCTTGGGCTTTGAATCAAGAATGTCGCATTCTCCATGAAACGACTGTAGGCCGACTCCTTGCCACTACTCAGGTTCTTGATGAACACAAACACGTCCTTGCTGACGATGCGGTACATCGTCTCGGGGTCATAGTTCTTGAACGTGCTCCATCGCAGGTCTTCGTAGGGGACGTTGCGGTCAGTCTCAGGATTGTGCCACGACCCATAGCCGATAGTCGGCTCAGACACTACCACACCCATAGCGTTGGCATTGGCTTCCTTGGTGCGCTGTGCATCGTCAAGCATCTTCATAAAGAACAGATAGGTCATCTGCTCGAGAATGGTGATGGAATTGGTAATGCCACCGGTCCAAAAGGTGTCCCAAATGCTGTCTATTCTATTCTTGATCTCTCCTGTAATCATTGTCCTTGTGGTTTATGTGTCCCACAAAGATACAACATTTTTTGAATACGCTCTCACAAACTATAATACAGACAAATAAAAAAGGGGCTAAACCCCTTTCCTCATTTACAACTGAAAGTCCTTTTTTACCCGTTGGACTGTACTGATGCTTTTTCACTTAGTTTGGCGGTGATCCTGATGGAATAGCCCTTTTTTAGGTAAGTGATTATATCACTGTATTCCTCGGCTCTCTGTTCCATTGATTTGACTGACCCTTTCTTTCTGTCAACCCTGCTCAGTTCCGATACGAGGAGCGTATGAATCCTGTTAGCCTTGCAGTAGTTATTATCTTCGAAAAGGACTAAAAAAAGGACTAAAATTCTCAAGAAAGTTCAAGAAATGACGAGAAAATCACTTTTCTAAACAATAGTTAATCAGTTGATTATAAGAATAGTTAAGAAGAAATAAGAAATAGAATTACCTGACTCATAATCAGGGAGTCCTTGGTTCAAGCCCAAGTGGGACCACTGGATAGAGAAAATCGCCGGCGCAATTGCGTCGGCGATTTTCTGTGTTGCGTTGGTGCCTTTTGATCAGTTGGCGTAGAGCATGTTGAGGATTTCGTTGAATTGCTGCTCGTTCTTGAGTCCGTCGTTCTTGAAGAGCATGATCTTGTCCATGACGCGATCCAGGTAGTCGATGCTCTCGTTTTTCTCTTTCTTGTTGTAAACTTTCCAGTACTTGGTGCCCTTGAGGCCTTTCTCAAACTTCTTGTACAGGTCGGTTGACGAGGACACGTATTTCCAGCTGTTGGCGGCGAGCTGTTTCTTGGACTTTTCCATGAATTCTCTCAGGTCCTTGGTGTATTCGCCGTACTTCTGGACGATTTCTTTCTTCTTGATGACGTCTTTGGTCTCCATGCCCTCAAAGCTGTCGAGTGCTTCCTCGACATCGCTCTTGTTGTAGGGGTTGTAGAGCACGTCGGCGATTTCCTGGTCATAGACCAGCTCGTCGCGGGTGACGAATTTGTCCTTGCGGGTCTTGATTTCGGCCTTGAGTTCTTTCTCGAGTGTCTTTTTCTGCGTCTCGAGGTCCTTAAGCTGGCTCTTCATCTCGTCGATGCGCTCCTCCAGGTCCTTGATGGAGTTTTCTTTCTCCTTGATGTTCTTCTCGTGCTGCTCGATTTCGCGCTCAAGCTGCTGCACGTTTTGTGCGGGCTGGGCCATGGCGGGAGCCACTGCTGTCAACATTGTTACGGTCATTGCGATGACCATCAGTTTGATCTTGTTCATAGTCGGTAACTGTTATAGCGTTGTAATTGTGAGGGCAAAGATAGTAAATAGTTTTGGTTTTTGCTTTTCGCTTTCCTGATTTTTTGCTGACACTAGGGGTATAGAAAGCGAAAGTGCGCTTTTTCACAAAAGCACACCATCTTCATAACCAAAATTCAAGTATATATGTTCTTGTCGTTTGTTGTCTGTTTGATAGATTCCCTGTTGGAGGAAAATACACTTCGTTTGAATGAACGTTGCAAAGATACAGTATATTTTTTTATTGTGCAAATATTTTGAGGATTTTTTTGGAATAAAAATGCCTGATAATGGACGGGTAGTATTCAATTATGTGTTGATTTTAAGCTAATTATGCTTATTTAGAATAAAAACAACACATAGTCTTGAATATCACTTTTCTCGGAAAAACAGGTTGATGATGGTGCCGTGCAGGTTCCAGTTCTCGCGAATCTTGTTCTCCAGGTAGCGCTTGTATGGGTCTTTGATCCACTGCGGCAGGTTGCAGAAGAAGATGAACGTGGGCACGTGGGCACCCTTGAGCATGGTGATGTACTTGATCTTGACATACTTGCCCTTGACTGCGGGAGGTGGATAGGCCTGGATGGCTTCCTGCAGCACGTTGTTGAGCTGCGAGGTGGGAATGACGATGCGGCGGTTGTTGTGCACGTCGATGGCCGTTTGCAGCACCTTGTGGATGCGCTGCTTGGTCAGCGCTGAACCGAAGATGATGGGGAAGTCGGTGAACGGGGCAAAGCGCTCGCGGATGGTAGCCTCGAAGTGGTCAATTGACTGCTGGGTCTTGTTTTGGGCAAGATCCCACTTGTTGACGAGCACGACGAGTCCCTTGCGGTTCTTCTGGATAATGGAGAAGATGTTCACGTCCTGTGCCTCGATGCCGCGGGTGGCATCGATGAGCAGGATGCACACGTCGCTGTTCTCGATGGCGCGGATGGAGCGCAGCACCGAGTAGTACTCGATGTCCTCGTTGACCTTGTTCTTCTTGCGGATGCCGGCGGTGTCCACGAGGTAGAAGTCAAAGCCGAACTTGTTGTAGCGCGAGTAGATGCTGTCGCGGGTGGTGCCGGCGATGTCGGTGACGATGTTGCGCTGCTCGTCCATGAGCGAGTTGACCAGCGACGACTTGCCCGCGTTGGGGCGGCCGACGATGGCAAAGCGGGGCAGCTCGTCGTCAAGGTCCTCTTCGGCCTTGTCGGGCATCTTCCTGACCACCTCGTCGAGCAGGTCGCCCGTGCCGTTGCCGTTGGCTGCCGAGATGGAGAACGGTTGTCCCAGTCCCAGTGCGTAGAACTCGGCTTCGGCATACATGCTCTGGTTGTTGTCGTCCTTGTTGGCTACGACGATGACGGGTTTGGAGGTGCGGCGCAGGATGTCGGCCACCTGGTCGTCAAGGTCGGTGATGCCGTTCTTGATGTCCACGACAAAGAGGATGACGTCGGCCTCCTCGATAGCTATGTTCACCTGCTTGTTGATCTCGTCCTCAAAGATGTCCTCGCTGTTGACTACCCATCCGCCGGTGTCCACAACCGACATTTCCATGCCGTTCCACTCCATCTTGCCGTACTGGCGGTCGCGGGTGGTGCCGCTGGTGTCGTTGACGATGGCGTCACGCGTCTGCGTGAGGCGGTTAAACAGTGTTGACTTGCCCACGTTGGGCCTTCCCACGATTGCTACTAGTCGTCCCATTATTAAGTTGTTTTTTAGTTTCTGGTTTCTAGTCCCTAGTCCCTAGTCCTTAGTCCTTAGTTTCTAGTCCCTAGTCCTTAGTTTCTAGTTGTTAGTTTTACTCGATGTAGCCAAAGGCGCGGAGCTTGTTCTCCTGGTTGCGCCAGTCTTTCTCGACCTTGACGTACAGTTCGAGGAAGACTCTCTTGTCAAAGAAGGTCTCGATGTCTTTGCGCGCCAGGGTGCCTACTCGCTTGAGCATCTTGCCCTGGTGGCCAATGATGATGCCCTTTTGGCTATCACGCTCGACATAGATGACCGCCATGATGTGGATGGCGTTGTCGCTCTCGTCAAACTTCTCGACGATGACCTGTGTGGCATAGGGTATTTCCTTGTCATAGGTGAGCAGGATCTTCTCTCTCACGATTTCGGTGACAAAGAAGCGGCTGCTGCGGTCGGTCAAGGCGTCCTTGCCGAAGTAAGGGGGGCTCTCGGGCAGGAGTTCGACGATGCGCTTCATGATGTTGTCAACGTTGAAGTTCTCGAGGGCGCTGGTGGGGAACACCTCGGCCGTGGGCAGCAGTTGCTTCCACTGGTCGATGATGCGCACCAGGTCGTCGTTGCCCTTCAACAGGTCAATCTTGTTGATGACCAGCAGGATGGGGATTTTCTCCTTGGCAACCTTGTCAAGGAAGTCCTGGTTCTTGGTCGGTGACTCGATGACGTCGGTGACATAGAGCAGTACGTCGGCATCAACCAGTGCGCCGGTGGAATACTCCAGCATGCTCTGTTGCAGCCTGAACTTGGGCTTGAGTACACCGGGCGTGTCGCTGAAGACGATCTGGTAGTCGTCGGTGTTGACGATGCCCATGATGCGGTGGCGTGTGGTCTGTGCCTTGCTGGTGATGATGGACAGGCGCTCGCCCACCAGGCGGTTGCTCAGTGTCGATTTCCCCACGTTGGGGTTTCCCACGATGTTGACAAATCCTGCGCGATGCATTATTTTAGTTTTTAGTTGTTGGTTTCTAGTTTCTAGTCCCTAGTTCCTAGTTTCTAGTTGTTGATGAGATAGGTTGGCCATCTACATTCAAGAAGCATCGCTACTCGGGTTGATGTTGATATCTCTCTAGAGTAGTGATGCTTCGGTGTTCCTGCTGGCGCTGGATTTACAGCGACCAGATGAGGTAGAGGGCTCCCCAGGTGAATCCTGCGCCAAAGGCGGTCAGGACCAGTTTGTCACCTTTCTTGAGGAGATGCTTGTTCTCGTCCAGACACAAGGGGATGCTGGCAGCACTGGTGTTGCCGCGATGCTGGATGTTGACAAGCACTTTCTCCTCGGGGATGCCGAGGCGTGCGCCAACGGCTTCGATGATGCGCAGGTTGGCCTGATGAGGAACAAACCACTGGATGTTCTCGTTGGTCAGATTGTTGCGCTTCATCACGTCCCTGCTCGAGGTGAGCATGTCGATGACAGCGTGGCGATAGACGGCGCGTCCCTCCTGGTAAACGCAGTGGAAGTTGGCGTCAACCGTCTCGTGGCTGGTGGGCAGCGCCGAGCCGCCGGCCTTGTAGACCAGGTGCTCCAGGCCAGAACCGTCCACGTGGAAGATGCCGTCCATCACGCCCAGGGGCTCCTCGGTGGGTTCGAGCAGCATACATGCTGCAGCGTCGCCAAAGAGCGGGCAGGTGGCGCGGTCGTTGTAGTCCACCATGCTCGACATCTTCTCGGCCGACACGACGATGACCTTCTTGTACATGCCTGAGCGGATGTAGGCCGTAGCCTCATACAATCCCACCAGGAATCCGGCACATGCGGCCTGGATGTCATAGGCATAACATTTCTTCTCAATGCCCACTCCGTGAGCGATGACCGATGCCGTTGAGGGGAACCGGTAATCGGGATTGGATGTGGGGCAGATGAGCAGGTCAATATCGTCGCGGTTGGTGCCAGTCTCCTCGAGAAGCTTGTTCACGGCCTGGATGCCCATGTAGGACGAGCCGACAGGTTTCTTGAGGATGCGACGTTCTTTCACACCAACGCGGGTAGTGATCCACTCGTCGTTGGTGTCCACCATCTGTGATAGCATCTCGTTGTCCAGCACGTCATCGGGCAGGAACGACGCGATGCCAGTGATTTTTGCGTTCAGCATAAGCTAGAAAGCGTTAATATCTTGAACTACGGTGTGTTTCAAAATCAATATCCTAAATGAGGAATAATCTTAACGATTGGTCCCATTCAGGATATCTCGTTTAGCGTTAATCGCGGTTGCCGCTGGCACTGATAGCTAGCGGCTTAGGGCGATTTAGGCTTCCTCCTTGTTCATCACGTTCTTGCCACGGTAGTAACCGCACTCGGGGCATACGGTGTGATAAACATGCCATGCACCACAGTTCGAGCACTGAGCGATGGTCGGGGCCACAGCCACGTCGTGGGTGCGGCGCTTAGCGGTACGAGTCTTAGACTGTCTTCTTTTAGGATGTGCCATTTTCTTGTGTTATTTAAAAATTATTGTTCTTTCAATTTCTTAAGCGCCTCCCAACGGGGGTCGGTGCCAGTCGTTTCACTCTGCATAATGTCATCACTGTCGGGGACGGACTCGACTCGATGACTGTCCAGGGCGTCAAGCATGTCGGCGTTACAGTCGTCCTCGTTCTCATGAACGTGCGTCATCGGCATGGCGAGTAACACGGTGTCGCGCACCAGGGGTGCGGCATCCAGTTCCCGCCAGTCGGCCGGCACGATCAAGAGCTCGTCGTTGCTGTCGTCAAGCTCATTGCCCATTTGCTCCACATCCAGGCTATAGTTAACGTCCACCGGCAAATCCAGATCGTCAAGACAACGGTCGCAGGCTGTTGTCAGCGTGCCGTTGCAAGCAATCTCCAGGTGGTAGGTGTTCTCGCTCTTGCGCGTCACCTGCAGGGTGACATCAACGCTTGCGCGTCTCACCTCGGTCTGCTCGTCGGTATTGAAAAACGACTCGTCCAAATGACACTCAACTGCATGCGTGCCAAATGGTAACGTCTTGATTTTCAACCTCAAAGCATCTACCATCTCCTGAAATTTCTGTTAAAGCGCCACAAAGGTATAACTTTTCCCGCTAATATTCAACGTTTTTCTGTTTTTTTTTGAAAATGTGGCGATTGATAACTATTCACGCATTTTCCCCACGCTAAGGCGCAAAGTCGCTAAGTGTCTATTATTTAAGACGTTACGTCAGTTGTCTATGGCGTGCCAGACGAATTGAATGCTTCATTCTATCCAAATAGCATCCTCTAGCCATTATGGTAAGTGCCTGAAAGTTAAAAACTTAGCGCCTTAGCGACTTGGCGTGGGGTTCCGTGACGGTCGTTTTCGGTGAATAGTTGCGCGATTTGTTAATGAGTCAACAGATAATCGATGAGCTCGGTGACGTCAGTGATGGTGACCTTGCCGTCGCCGTCAATGTCGGCTGCCGGATTCTCGTTGGCTGTGCCCTGAAGGAGCAGGTCGATGAGCTCGGTGACGTCAGAGATGGTGGTCTTGCCGTCGCCGTCAACGTCGCCAACTACAAAGGTCTCTTCAAACCCTACAATGTTCGGGAACTCTTTCCATACGGCGGCCGTTTTGTAGTCCTGGACCGCACTCATGGGCACGTAGAGCGTTGCCGTGCTGTCCATGTCTTCAAATGCGAACGCATCTGCACTGTAAACTGCGGGAGGCGTGGTGGCGCGGCAAGTGAAGCTTATGATTTCCCAGCAGTCAAGGAATGCGCAGTCGCCGATGGAATCGATCGTTTGGGGGATGTCCACCGTGGTCAGGCTCCAGCAGTAAGCAAACGCGTGATCGTTGACCTTGATCAAGGAGGCGGGCAGCGTGATGCTCTTGAGTCCCGAGCAGCTGTAGAACGCCCCGGTTCCCAGACTGGTGACCGACATGGGAATATCGATGCCGTATATCTTGCGGCAATGGGCAAATGCCTGATAGCCGATTGTCGTGACCGATGAGGGTATGTTGATGGACGCCAGTTTAGTGCACCAGCTGAATGCTTCGTCGCCGATGGACTTGAGCGAGTTGGGCAGTTCTATGCTCTCTATCGCCGCGCATTTGAAGAACGCTTTCTCGTGGATGGCGGTCACATTGACGGGAATCGTGACGTTCTCCAATGAGGTGCAGTTGTCAAACAGGCCCTTGCTGATGGACTTGAGGGAACTGGGCAGGGTAACCGTGATGAGTCCGGTGCACTGCTGGAAGACGTTTTCACCGATGTGGGAAACCGTTTCAGGGATCACCATATCGGTCAGACCGGTGCAATGCTGGAACGCCTGGTCGCCGATGGCCGTGACTGACGACGGAATAGCCATAGCGGTCAGTGAATCACATTCGCTGAAGGCGCGGTTGCCGATGGCAATGACCGTATTGGGAATGGCGGTGGCCTGGCAACCGAAAAGGAGCGTATTGGAGGCGGTCTCGATGATGGCGTTGCAGTTCTCGCGCGAGTCATACACGGGGTTGCCCGTCTCGACGTTGATCGCGGTGAGCACCGGGCACCCGGTGATGATGTCGTTGCCCAGCGAGGTGACCGAAGCGGGAATGGTAATGGCGGCCAAGGTGTCACAGGCGGCAAATGCCTCGTTGCCGATAGCGATTACCGAGCCGGGAATCGTGATGCCGGTCAAGGCTGAGCAAAAGCAGAAGGCCTTGTCGCCAATCGTGGCAAGGTTATCCGAGAGGGTCACGCTGGTCAAGGCATAGCAGTTGGCAAAGGCCAAATCGCCGAGAATCTCGACCGAGTTGGCCATATTGACGGTTTCCAGACGCCAGCACGATGCGAATGCCGCTGTCCCGATGGATGTGATCGGATTGGGAATGTAAAGCGACGTGAGTTTGGAGCAACCGTTGAAGGTGCTGTCCTGGATGGCGGTCATGGCGGCAGGAAATGTGAAGTCCTGGAGTCTCTGGCACGACATGAAGGCTGCTTTGCCGATGGTGCTCACGGTCTCGGGTAGTTCCACGTCTGTCAAAAACAGACAACGATGGAAAGCTCTCACGCCGATGGTCGTGACCGAGTTGGGCACAACGACGCGGGTGACGTTGATGCACTCGGCAAAGGCACTGTCGGCGATGGCCGTGACGGTATAGGTGGCGCCGTTGTTGCCGGTGACTGACTCGGGGATGATGATCTCGCCACTGTAGGCATAGGGGTTGTCGGGGTGGGATGCCAACGCCACGGTGTTGTTTCCCGTCACAACGTAGTGCAGGTCGTTGAACCAAAAGTCCTCGGCGGCCGTTGCGGTCATCATGACCAACAGGCTGGCGATGACGGCCAGATGTCTGGTAGATAGATACTTAATCATGATTTTCTGAGTTGTTCTGTTTAAAGTTGTCACTATTATCTTTGTTGAAAAGCATGTCATAGATGAGCTGGGTGCCTCCCAGGTGGCGCTGGATGTAGTCGCCGGCGGTCTTGCCGCATTGCAGGCGCAGGGGCTCGTTTTCGAGCAGGGGATCCATCGCTGCCGAGAACGAGTCGGCATCGTGGATGCTCATCGCTCCATCCAGGGCGATGAGGTCGCTGGCCTCCTGGAACTTGTGGTGCTTGGGGCCGAAGATGACGGGGATGCCGTAAACGGCCGCCTCGTTGATGTTGTGGATGCCGGCGCCGAATCCGCCGCCCACATATGCAGCCTGGCCATAACGGTAGAGCGACGAGAGCAGGCCGAAGCTGTCGATGATCAGGCAGTCGGCGCTGGCGACGTTCTGCGGTGTAGCCTCGCTGTAGAAGCGTGCGGGACGCGACAGCTTGGACATGAGCACGTGCAGGCGGTGGCGGTCAAACTCGTGGGGTGCGATGATGAGCTTCATCTCGCGGTGCGCGTTGAAGTAGGGGATGACGATGTCCTCGTCAGGGGGCCAGGAGCTGCCCATGACCAGGGTGAACTTGGCACCCTCGACAAACTTCTGGACCAGCGGGAACTCGCGGGCGGCGGCGCGCACGTCGGCCACGCGGTCAAAGCGGGTGTCACCGGCAATGATGACGTTCTCGACACCGATGCCCGCCAGCAGGTCGCGAGACTCCTCGTTCTGGACAAACAGGGTGTCGAAGCACTTGAGCATCTTGCGGAACATGCCGCCCCAGGGACGGAAGAATATCTGCTTAGGACGGAAAATGGCCGAGATGATGTAAGTGGGAATGCCGCGGTGCTTGAGGGCGCTCAGGTAATTGCCCCAAAACTCATACTTGACAAAGATGGCCATTGAGGGCTTGACGATGTCAAGGAATTTTTTGACATTGGCGGGCAGGTCAAAGGGCAGATAGACTACCGTATCGACCATGCTGAAGTTCTTGCGCACCTCGTAGCCTGAGGGCGAAAAGAACGAGAGCAGGATGCGGGCGTCGGGCTGCTCGCGCTTGATTTTCTCGATGAGCGGACGTCCCTGCTCAAACTCTCCCAGCGACGAGGCGTGGATCCAGATGTAGCCGCCGGCAGGGTCAAGTTTGCGTTGCAGTGTGCGGAAACAGCGGCGTTGCCCGCGCAGCATCAGTTTGGCTTTGGGGTTGCGCACAGCGGCGATTTTCACCGCGTTGCGGTAGGTGGCGACACCCAGATTGTAGATCGGATCCATGGTTGGCTTTCGGTTTTTGTTTTTTAAGTCCCTAGTCCCGTTATCGGGTTGCTAGTACAATGAAGGCAGGTGGCCGTTCTTGAGGTGGTTGCGGTCGTGGCGGCGTTTCCACAGGTTGCTGTCCATGTAGAAACGGCAGGCGATTTGTTGCCAGAAACCGGTGGTCTTGTCGTTGGCGTGCAGGGTCAGCGAACCTGTCAAGTCAACGAAGCGGTTGCTGACGATGTGGAAGACCAGGTCGGTTCGGCTGTAGGTCTTGTAGTTGAAGTAGGGGTCGCCCAGGTTGAGCTGGCTGCCCCACTTGGCATACAGGGGCATGATGCCCTGGCCGGTGTAGAAGGTCTCGTCGAGTTCAATCCAGCGCCAGCGGGCTGTGGCCGTGGCCAGGAAGCCGGCGGGGCGCTCCCACTTGTCGGTGGCTCGGTCGCGTTCCATGGCGATGATGGCGCCAGCCGACAGGCGCAGCGAGTCGAGTGCGGTGTGGTGCGACAGGTCCAGCGACAGCATGGGGTTGATGACAATGTCATCGTTGACGTGCTGCTCCTCGACATGCATCTTGGACATGGCCAGGTGGCTGTATTGCACGTGGCCGCCCAGCCGCAGGGGGCCAGCCAGGCGCCAATCGGTGTTGAAGGACGTCGTAAAGGCCTCGCGCTGGCGCTCGGTCTGCATCTGTCGCCAGTCCACGGCAATCTCGGCATATCCCTGGGGCTTGATGTACTGTGCCATGACGCCGCGGATGTTGGGCTGCACATAGTTCAGCGAATCACTCCACAGGTATCGGGGCATACGCTCCACCATCAGGGTGCGCGGCATGAGTCCCACGGTCATGTGCCACCCGTTGTTGCCGTTGTAGCGGTAATAGAGCGTGGGCAGCACCTTGTAGCCGCTCAGGTTGTCGATCATGGGCTGGTACCACACGACGCCCCCCTTGAGCACATGGGTGCCGTCGAGCATCGAGATGCCCGCTTCGGGTGCCAGGCGTGTGAAGAAAAACGTCTGGTCGGGGGTGGTGCGGTCCTCGCCGCCCTCGCGGTTGTTGAGCAGCATGCTGGCATCAACACTCCATTCCACCTCTTGAGCGGCAAGAGGTGGAATCGTGAGCAGTAGGGTTAATATGGCAAGCAGCCAATTACGCATCGGCAGGCAGCTGGATGTTCTCGATGCCGGCGTTGAGGCGGGCGAGGGTCTCGTCGCGTCCCAGCAGCTGGGTGATGTCAAACATGTGCGGGCCGCGGCATTCGCCCACCACTGTCAGGCGGAAAGCGTTCATCACGTTGCCCTTGTGGTAGCCGTTGCGGTCGATCCAGTCCATGACGGCGGCTTCGCTGGCCAGTGCGTCATTCACGTCGATGGTCTCGAGCAATGCGGCCAGTTGGCGCATCTGTTCGGGTGTTTCTTCCTTCCAGCGCTTGCGGATATCCTTCTCGCTGTAGCTGGTGGGGCGCACAAAGAAGAAGCCGGCTTGGTCCCACAGGTCGTTCACGAAGTTGACGCGGCTCTTGACCAGAGCCACAGCGCGCGAGATGAACTGGTCGCTGAAGTCGGCCACGTTCACGCCATGCTGGGTGAGCACGGGCTTGAACAGTTGAGCCAGCTCGTTGTCGTCCATGTTCATCAGGTACTCGTGGTTGAACCACTTGCCCTTCTCGAAGTCGAATTTAGCGCCCTTGCGTGAGCAGTGGTCGATGGAGAATTCCTTGATCAACTCATCCATCGAGAAGATCTCGCGGTCGTCGCCGGGATTCCAGCCCAGCAGGGCCAGGAAATTGACTACAGCCTGGGGCAGATAGCCTGCCTCGCGGTAGCCGCTGGAACGCTCGCCGCTCTTGGGGTCGGTCCAGTCGAGGGGGAACACGGGGAAGCCCAGGCGGTCACCGTCACGTTTGCTCAGCTTGCCCTTTCCGTCGGGCTTGAGCAGCAGTGGCAGATGCACGAAAGCGGGCATCGTGTCTTCCCAGCCGAAGGCCTGATACAACAGCACGTGCAACGGCGCGCTGGGGAGCCACTCCTCGCCACGGATGACGTGCGATACCTCCATCAGGTGGTCATCAACGATGTTGGCCAGGTGATAGGTGGGCAGGTCGTCGGCACTCTTGTAGAGCACCTTGTCGTCGAGAATCGACGAGTTGATGGTAACGTCGCCGCGCAGCAGGTCATGAACCACAACGTCCTGGTCGGGGTCGATGCGGAAGCGCACTACCCACTTGGCGCCACTGTCCATGAGGGCCTTGACCTCATCGGCAGGCAAGGACAGTGAATTGCGCATCATGCCGCGGGTGCGGGCATCATACTGGAAATTCTTGATTTCCTGGCGCTTGGCCTCGAGTTCCTCGGGGGTGTCAAAGGCATAATAGGCCTTGCCCGCATCGATAAGCTGCTGCGTGTACTTGCGGTACAGGTCGCGGCGCTCACTCTGCTTATAGGGGCCGTAGTTGCCGCCCTCGCGCACGCCCTCGTCGATGCCGATGCCCAGCCACTGCAGGGCCTCGTTGATGTAGTCCTCGGCACCGGGCACAAAGCGTGTGCTGTCGGTGTCCTCGATGCGCAGGATCATGTCGCCGCCGTGCTGGCGGGCAAACAGGTAGTTATACAGTGCCGTACGCACGCCGCCAATGTGCAGCGGTCCCGTGGGTGATGGTGCGAAGCGCACTCTTACTCGTCGTTCCATTGTCTTGTCGTTTCTTTATTATATTATTAATGTGTTGTTTTGTTCCGTTACAGCAGCAATTCCCTGACGGCATCCATCGAAGCGAAGTCGGTCTGGTCGACATGGGTCGGGGTTACCGTCACATAGCCGCGCTGCAGCCAGTAATAGTCGGTCAGGCCCTCCTCTTTGTCGGCGATTTCAAATTCACCGGTCAGCCAGTAATAGTCGCGTCCCCTGGGGTCGATGCGGTGTTCCCACTCGTTGATCCAGCGTCCCATGTCGCCAGTGGTCACTTTCATGCCCTTGAACTGCCCGCCGGTGTGCGGTATGTTCACGTTCAGGCACACGTCTTTGGGCAGTCCGCTCTTGAGCACGCGTTCGGTCACATGCTTGACGATGGGCTCGCACACACTGGTGTCGGCATCGGCGCTGTAGTCGCCAAAGGAGAATGCCACGCTGGGCACACCGTGCAGGATGCCCTCAAAGACGCAGGCCATCGTGCCGCTGTAGAGCGTGTTCAGGCCGCTATTGTAGCCGTGGTTGATGCCAGCGAGCACCACATCGGGCATGCGGTCGGCCATGAGTTGGCTCAAGGCCAGTTTCACGCAGTCGGCCGGCGTTCCTGTCGCCAGGTAGGCCGTGAATCCCTCTTCCCGGGCAATGCACGTCGTGTGCACGGGGTTGACGAACGTAATGGCGCTCGACTTGCCGCTTTGATGCACGGCCGGAGCGACGACAAACACGTCGCCCAGTGTTCTTGCCACCTTGATGAGCGACTTGATGCCGTTGTATTGATAGCCGTCATCGTTGCTGATGAGGATAAGAGGTCTGCTGTTGTCCATGTGGTTTGTTTTGATGTATTTGGGTGCAAAGTTACAATTTTTTTATGGAGAATTGACAGATTTGCTGTAACTTTGCCTTATCAAAGACAAATTGTAGAAAAAACAAGAATTATGAGACTGATTATCGAACCTGATTACGAGAATGTATCGAAGTGGGCCGCAAAATATGTGGCAAAGCGTATCAACGAGGCAAATCCCACGCCCGAGAAGCCGTTCAAGTTGGGATGCCCCACGGGCAGCTCGCCGCTGGGCATGTACCGTGAGCTCATTGCCATGAACAAGGCAGGCGAAGTGTCGTTCCAGAACGTTATCACCTTCAACATGGACGAATACTGCAATCTGCCTGAAGAGCACCCCGAGAGCTACCACTCGTTCATGTGGAACAACTTCTTCTCGCACATCGATATCAAACCCGAGAATGTGAACATCCTCAACGGCAATGCACCTGACCTGGCTAAGGAGTGTGAGGACTACGAGAAGCGCATCGAGGCTGCCGGAGGCATCGACCTGTTCATGGGCGGCGTGGGCCCCGACGGCCACATCGCTTTCAACGAGCCGGGTTCGTCGCTCACGTCACGCACGCGCCAGAAGACCCTCACCCAGGATACCATCATCGCCAACAGCCGCTTCTTTGACGGCGACCTGAACAAGGTGCCCAAGACCGCCCTCACCGTGGGCGTCGGCACCGTGATGGCTGCCCGCGAGGTGATGATCATTGTCAACGGTCACGGCAAGGCACGCGCCCTGCAGCAGGCCATCGAGGGTGGCGTGTCGCACATGTGCACGCTGAGCGCCCTGCAGATGCATCCCCATGCCATCATCATCGCCGACGAGGCTGCTGTCGATGAGCTCAAGGTGAGCACCTACCGCTATTTTAAGGACATCGAGAAGGACAACCTGTAAACCTGCAGGATTCTCCTGATAAAACCGATTCACCCTACAGATGCCTCGAGCGTCTGTAGGGTGAATCGTTATATCGGGTTGGGTTTAGGCGCAAAAAAAGCTGCTCGAGCCTAACGGCGGGAACAGCTTCAAACGTTTCTTGTTGTAAAGTCTTGCTTACTCGGCGGGAGCGGCCTCGGGAGCAGCAGCCTCGGTAGCAGCGCTATCAACAACAGCAGCAGCACTGTCAACAACAGCAGCGGCGCTATCTACAACCTCCTCAACAACGGCGGTGGTGTCCTCAGTTGCCTCGGTGGCCTCGGTGTTGGTGTTGGTGCATGAAATCATGCTAACGCTAGCGATAACAGCAAGAGCTAAAACTAACTTCTTCATTTCTTTTGTACTTTTTAAATAATAAACAATAATATTCGGTTGTTAAAATCGGGTGCAAAATTATAACAAATTTCTCACGTGCAAACTTTTTTCCATTTTTTTTTGATGGCCTCAAAAATCGCCTTTTGGAATTTTGAAAAAATTTTGGACATAACCTGTTGATTATCAAGCGTATAAAAAGAAAGACACCCGCTGCAGGGTGTCTGTTAAATTTTGTTAAGCCTAGGTCGAGGCCTGGAAAAAAGCCATTTTTGGCCTCTGCGGCATCAGTTGCTATAGAGGTAACGTTTGATGCTGCGCTTGGGCGTTTTGTCAAACTCCGTAGCCATGAGTTGGATCTTTGCGATGCGCTCATAGGGGGCTACAAGTTTGTTGAGCTCGTTTCGGATGTCCTCCATGATGTCGGGCAACTTGTCGCGTGTGACGCCCAGCTGGTCCATCGCGTCATAGTCGGGATAGACGAGCGCCACGAGTTTGCCCTCGCGCATGACCACAAGGCTCTCGCTCACGTAGAGCATATTGTTGAGTTTGGCCTCGATTTCCTCGGGGTAAATGTTCTGGCCGCTAGAGCTCAGCAGCATGGTCTTGAGACGGCCCCTTATAAATAATGTGCCGTCGGCATTCAGGGTACCCATGTCGCCAGTGTGCAGCCATCCGTCCTCGTGCAGCACCTTGTCGGTGGCCTCGGTGTTGTGGAAATAGCCCTGCATGACGTTCTCGCCGCGCACGCAGATTTCGCCCGGTATATTCTCGGGGTCGTCGCTCAGGATCTTGCACTCCATGATGCCCGGCAGGATGCGTCCTGCGCTGTGGGGCACGAACTCGCGCCACGGGGTGTGGCTAACCAGCGGGGCACACTCGGTCATGCCGTAGCCCACGGTGAACGGGAACTTGATCTTGTACAGGAAGTCCTCGACCTCGGCGTTGAACGGGGCGCCACCGATAATGACTTCCTCGAATTCGCCACCAAAAGCCTCGATGAGTTTGTTGCGGATTTGGGCATAGATGCGCCTGTCCAGATAGGGCACAGCCAAGGCCCATCGCAGCGCGCCCCTGCTGATCATGGGCACGATCATCTTGCTGTAGATCTTCTCCAGCACCAGGGGTACGGTGAACACCACGTTGGGCTTCACCTCGGCCATGGCCTTGACCAGGATCTTGGGGGACGGGATGCGTCCCAGCAGGGTGATGTGGCCGCCCACGGCCAGCGGCGTCAGCATGTCGAACGCGCAGCCGAAGGCATGTGCCAGCGGCAGGAAGGCCAGGTCACGGGATCCCTTGAAATGCAGGCCCGAGTTGATGCCGTAAACGATGTTGCCGGCCAGGTTGTTGGCGGTAATCATCACACCCTTGGAGAAACCTGTCGTTCCTGACGTGTAGTTGATCTCGACCAGTGCGTCGTTGGGCACATCGGCATAGTGGATGTTATTGCGGTAGAAGCCATCGCCGTATTTGGCGTTGAAGGCGTCGTCCAGACCTGCTTTGGCCTTGGCGACAATGTCTTCACCCTCTTTCTCGATCAGGAGCTTCTTGTCCTCGAGCTGGAAGACGGCACGCACGCGCGGCATCTTGTCAAACTCCAGGTTCTCCCAGATGCTCTTGCTGATGAACAGCATCGTGGCCTCGCTGTGGTTGATGATGTGCTGCGCATCGGCGGGATTGAATTCCTGCAGGATGGGCACGATGACGGCGCCATAGGTGATGGTGCCCATGAAAATGGTCACCCAGTTGGGGATGTTCTTGCCGATGAGGGCAATGCGGTCGCCCTGTTTCACGCCGCAGCTCTCAAACAGCAGGTGCAGCCTGGCGATGTTGCGGGCAAAGTCGCCGTAAGTCAGTCGTTCGCCGGTATTGTAGTCGGTTAATGCGGGCAGCTCCCAGTTGTCGATGAAACTGCGCTCATAAATCTTGATCAGGTTTTCCTTCATCATAACGCTAAGGGTTTTATATGAGTGCAAAGGTAATCAAATAAATCCAATTTCACCATGCGGCTATCTCAAAAAACAACACAAACAACAATTATTACTTTTACAAGCTGACGCTTGCAGTTCGGGAGGGGGAGGGCCCTCGGGTGCAAGGGTGATGCATCTGGGGCGGTAGTCGAGAGGGAGGATCAGATGTCGGGGAACTTGAGGGCGGCGACCTGCATCATGCGGGAGATGTCGAAGTAGAAGCCCTCGGCGCTCTTGCCGGCCACGGGCTGCACCTTGATGTAGTCGATGCCTCCGTCCAGGGTCTCGTGTTCGGTGGCGACGAAGCCCAGGAAGTTGATGATGTTGTACTCATGCTCGGGGGTGATGACAACCCAGGGCTCCTCTTTTGTGCCCTTGCCGCTGGACATGATGGCGGCGATGAGGCGGTCGAGGCGGTACTGGCACACGGCAGCGCGGGCGTGTTTTTTCTTCTCCTTGAGGACGTAGATGTAGAAGTTCATCTGATTCATGTCGAACATGTTGTCGTTCAGCGACAACTCGGCATACTTCTCGATGCTGTCACACTCGGCGCGCGAGTGGGGCTGCTTGTAGTAGAGCTGCTCGACGACGTTGCTGTAGATGCTCTCGCGGAAGGGGTTGTAATCCTCCTGGAAGGTGTAGCCGTAATAGAAGTTCCTCCAAGCCTCGATCGACAGGGTGGTGTCGTTGCTGTTGTAGGCCTTCAAGAGCTTGGGGTAGAAATAGGCGTTGTTGGGGTTCATGGTGACCTCGCGCACATGGTCAAAGTCCACCTTCTTGATAGCGAACTTGTTGGGCTGGCTGCGGCCGGGCGCTTCCTGGCGGTTCTGTGCCCCAGCCAGCATGGAAGTTGCCAGCAGGGCGACGATGATGAGGATATGTTTGAGGTGTTTCATTCTTATCGCTTTATCAGTCAATGACCACTCCCATCACGGCGATGCACACGATCGACACGGCGACGATGGCGGGCAGGCCCTTGGCGGCAAAGTAGCGCCAGAACTGCGTGGAGGGGAACAGCATCCACTTGCCGGCCGGTGTGCGGCTGTAGGCCAACTGGCCCATGGCGGCGCCCAGAATGACTCCCAGCACCATGATGCGCGGTGCGAGCAGGATGCCCAGCATGCCGCCGGCCATGGCGGTGAGTCCCACATACAGGTTGCTGGAGCGGTGGCCGTCAGGTTCTCCCTTGGGCGAGAGATAGAACAGCCCCACGGTGATGAGCGTTGCGATGCCCCAGAAGACGAATGTCATCGGCTTCACGTCGATGGCATAGCTCCAGTGCATCAGCGCGAGTCCGGCGAAAGCGGGCACGGCAGCGACCCAGCGTGGCCGCAGCACGAGCAGCAGCGCTGCCACCAGGCAGGCTATGCCGGCTACAAGGAGTATGGTCTGCATCACCATGTGTGGTCGATAGTCTGAATTGTCGTTAGTAGTCTGTTTAACTATATAACACGGTTTCGGGCCAGTTTATTGCCCGAAACGGCGTGATTATTTCTTGTCGCTGGCCGCGGCGGTGCCGTTGTAGGGCGGCGGCGTGTTGGCGGCATCGTTGGTGGCTGCTGCGCTGGCTTTCACCTCGCTGGGATAGGCTACGCGGGCATGATAGGCGGTGCGCAGGCGCTCAATGAACAGGCGCTTGACGGTTTCCACATCACGGAAACTGATGGGTGCCTCGCGCAACAGCCCCTCGGCCACTTGTCCGTCGATGATTTTGTTCACCATGGCCGCGATGGACTCCTCGCTGTGGTCGTTGAGGCTCTTGGTGGCTGCTTCACAGGCATCGGCCATCATCAGGATGGCGGCCTCCTTGGTCTGCGGGTTGGGACCGGGGTAGGAGAAGGGCGTCTTGTCCACCTCCTGGTCGGGACGTGCCTCGCAGGCCTTGTAGTAGAAGTAGCGCGTCACACCCTTGCCGTGGTGCTGGGCAATCAGGTCCTTGATGACCTTGGGCAGATCGGCATCCTCGGCAATCTTGAGACCGTTGCTCACGTGGTCGATGACAATCTTGGCACTGTCCTCGGGGCGCACCAGGTGGTCGTGCGGGTTCTCTCCGATCTGATTCTCGGTGAAGAAGGCCGGATTCTTGGTCTTGCCGATGTCGTGGTAGAGTGCACCGGCGCGCACGAGCTGCATGTTGGCTCCGATCTTGAGTGCAGCCTCACCGGCCAGGTTGGCCACCTGGAGCGAGTGCTGGAAGGTGCCTGGGCAGTTGGTGGAAAGCTGGCGCAGCAGCGGGTTGTTGATGTCGGCGAGCTCGAGCAGTGTCATCGACGAGGTGAAGCCGAAGGCCTTTTCCACGATGGGGATAATCAGGAAGGCAAACGACAGGATGACGCAGTTGATCAGGAAGTAGGCAAAATACAATTTGTCGATCTTGCCGAAGTCGCCCTCGTTGATGAGCGTCATGGCCACATAGGTGGTGCAGTAGGCCAGGAAGATGAATGCGGCACACCGCACGAGCTGGGTGCGCTTGGTCAACTCCTTGACCGAGATGATGGCGATGATGCCCGCAAGGAACTGCATGATGATGAACTCGGCCTGATGGCTGCTGGCGATGAGGGAGCAGATGAGCACGGTGACGATGTGCACAAAGAACGACGTGTGGTCGTCAAAGAACGACGACACGATGATGGGCACCAGTGCAAAGGGGATGACATACAGCAGGCTGTACTTGAACTTCACGAGCAGGAACACCGCGATGACAAACACCGTGATGAACGTGATCAGGAACACCATGCGGCGCAGGCTGTCGAACACCTGTCTGCGCAGCATGCGTATGAAGAAGTAGAACGCGAGCATGAGGGTCGCCACAATCAGGATCTGGCCCAACAGGTTGAGGCCCTCGTCGGTGTTGCGCTGCTTGTTGCGCCGTATCACTTCGTTCTGGTAGCTCTCTATGGCCGAAGCCTTCTTGGGGGTGACGATTTCGCCGCGCGAGATGATGACCTCGCCCTGCTGGATGGTGCCCGGCGAGCGCAAGGCGTTGCGCAGGTCCTCGCCCATCCATTTCTCGTTCTCTTCAACGTCAACCATCATGTTGGGGACAAGGTAGTTGCTGATGTCCACGGCTTTGAGGGCCTCCTGGATGGCCGGGTTGGAACGCATCGAGTCGGCAAGCCATGAGTAGGCCTGGCGCACGGTCTTCATGTTGGTGGCATCAACCACCTGCAACTCGTTGTTGCCCACCATGAAACGCAGCTGCTTGCCGGCGCGTATGTCGTTGGCGGCGTCGTTGTCGACAATGCCGTTGTTGTAAAGTGTGTACACCGCCTGCAGCAGTGCCGGGCTACCGCTGCGGCCGTTCAGGGCACGCGACAGCAAGGCAATCTGCTGTTCCCCCTTCTTGCGGTCCAGCGTGTAGATTTTGGCAAAGTTCTGGTTCACGCTGTCGGTGATGTGCTTGCGGGTGGCCTCATCCAGCTCGATGTCGAACTGGAACGATGCCTCAAGGCGCGAGTGCAGCCAGGGTTTTCCTACCTCGAAGCTTTCGATACGGGTTGTCTCACGGCTAAAGAACAACGCTGTCGCGATCAGCAGGATCGACAGCAGCACCAGCGCCATGATGATGTAGTTGTTATTCTTGCGGGACATTCTATTTCGAGTTGTTGGTTGTTAGTTTTTAGTTGTTGAGGGTTAACTCATGCGCGAGGCGCTGTTGACGCCCTTGATCTTCTTGATGCCGCGGCACAGGTTGGTCACCACTTTGGCATCGCTGATGAGCACATCCAGGTCGCAGTTGAACACGCCTTGGTCGGCGGTGACGTTCATGCGCTTCATGTTGATGGACATGTTGGTCGAGATGATATTGACGATGGACTGCAGGATGCCCTTCTGGTCGATGCCCTCGATGTGGATAGTGGCCAGGAAACGGTCGGTGCTGTCCTGCCACTGGGTTTGGATTAGGCGTGAGCCGTAGCTGGCCTTCAGGCGGGCCAGGGTGGGGCAGTCCATCTTGTGCACCACGACGCGGCCGGCATCGTTGAGGAAGCCCACGGCATCGTCGCCGGGGATGGGATGGCAGCAGTCGGCAATCTGATAGTTGCTGATGCCATTGCGTGTGGTCAGCGGGTAGACGGCCTTGGTGTCGACGGCTTCGGTGGCTTCTTCGGTGGTTTTCTTGGGCTCTTCTTTGCCCCTGAAGGGGTTGCGGCGCCACCAGTTGATGCGTGAGCCGTGCTCTTTCTCGCTCACGAGTTCCTCGTTAAGGGCAATTTCACCGTTGCCGATGAGGAAGAACAGCTCCTCCTTGTTGGCGATGCGCTGTCGGGTGATGGCCTGGGACAGCACCTCGTTGCTGAACTCGATATTGTGCTGCTTCAGGAATTCCATGAAGCGTTTTTCGCCCTCCTCGATGATGAGGCGGCGCTGGTGCTTGAGCGCTGAGCGCAACCTGGTCTTACCCTTGGCCGTGACAAGGTATTTTTCCCATTCGGCCTTGGGCGTGTTGGACTGGCTGGTGAGGATTTCCACCTGGTCGCCGCCCGACAGCTTGTAGGACAGGGGCACCAGTTTGTGGTTCACCTTGCCGGCGATGCAGTGTGTACCCAGGTCGGTGTGCAGGATGAAGGCCACGTCAAGCACCGAGGCGCCTTTGGGCAGTGTCATGGTCTCACCCTTGGGGGTGAAGACGACGATCTCGCTGGCAAACAGGTTCAGCTTGATGGTGTCCAGAAAGTCGATCGCGTTGGGCTCGGGATCCTTGAGGATGTCGGTGATGGTGCCGAGCCATGCCGCCAGCTCGTCCTCTTCCTCGCTCTCGCCGATCTTGTATTTCCAGTGGGCAGCAAAGCCTCGCTCGGCGATGTCGTCCATCTTGCGGCTGCGAATCTGCACTTCCACCCAGTTGCCGTCAGGGCCCATCACGGTGACGTGCAGGGCGCGGTACTTGTTGACTTTGGGGGTGGTGAGCCAGTCACGCACGCGATCGGGGTGCTTGGCATAGACCTCGGTGATCTCGTTGTAGATGTTCCAGCAGATGCGTTTCTCGGCGCTCTCGTCATCGCATTCAAACACGATGCGCGCCGCATACAGGTCGTACACCTCCTCAAACGGGATGTGCTTGGTCTGCATTTTGTTCCAGATCGAGAAACACGACTTGACGCGGGTGTTGAATTCATACTTGAGCCCCATGTTGTCCAGGCGCTCGCGGATGGGGGCCGAGAAGCGGGCAAACAGCTCGTTGCGGCTTTCCTCGCTGGCAGCGATCAGTTCGCTGATGCGCTTGTGCTCGGCAGGATGGTTATACTTGAAACTCAGGTCTTCGAGCTCGGTCTTGATGGCATACAGGCCCAGGCGGTGGGCCAGCGGCGCATAGATGTAGAGCGTCTCGCCCGCAATTTTGTACTGTTTGTTGGCAGGCATCGACGACAGGGTGCGCATGTTGTGCAGGCGGTCGGCCATCTTGATGAGCACCACGCGGATGTCCTCGCTCATGGTGAGCAGCAGCTTGCGGAAGTTCTCGGCCTGCAGCGAGGCCTTGTCACCGAAGATGCCGCCCGAGATCTTGGTCAGACCGTCCACGATGCGGGCGATTTTCTGGCCGAACTGGGCCTCGATGTCCTCGACGGTATAGTCTGTGTCCTCAACCACATCGTGCAGCAGGGCGGCGCTGATGCTCGTCGAGCCCAAGCCGATTTCCTGGCTGACGATGGTCGCCACGGCGATGGGATGCAGGATGTAGGGCTCTCCTGAACGGCGGCGGATGCCCTGATGGGCGTCGCGCGCGAATTTGAAGGCCTTGTCAATGACCTCCACCTTCTTGCGGTGATTGCTTGACAGATAGCCGTTTAACAAGTTTTGGTAGGCCAGTTCAATCATCTGGTCTTCCTTATCGGGTGATATGTGGTTCTGCATCATGAGTCTCAAGCGTTAAATTCAAACTACAAAGATATGAATAACTTTTCACTTGCGGGTTCTCAATGGCCATTTTTTGAATGGTCGGCCATGGCTTTTCGCATTCTTGACCTTATCCCTGGCCCTGGCTGGGCGGGCGAACGCCAGGTGTGGGAGCGGTGACGTTGAAGCGCCGTTGCCACGTGGCTTCCCCGGTGCTCAGGGTGACCGTGCCGTTGCCGATGATGATTTCGTTGACGGGGCTGCAACCTTGCGGCAGGCGCAGGATGGCGCGCACACGGCCGTTTTGGTCACAAATCTGGATGCCCATTCTGGTGGCAACCCACAGGTTGCCGTTCTCGTCAAATGTGATGGTTCTCACCTCCAGCGACTCCGAGGGGTCGTCGTTGTGCAGCCAGTAGTAAGGTTCCCCACAGGTCAGGCGGCTGTCCTGCATGATGAATTGCCACACGAAGTTCTCATCTTCGCCTTGCGTCCATGCCACGGTGGTCAGGTCGGGGTAGATGACGCGGGTCACAGGCTCCTTGTCCACACCGCCGCTGATTTTGGCCCAGCCGTTATCGTCCTCGACCAGCAGGGCCTGCAGGAAATCGTTCTGGGTCTTGCCCAGAACGGGTTGTGCGGGCCAGTCACGCCACATCCACTCCATGACCTGCGCGAAAATCTGCGTTGAACGTGTCACGTTGTGGCCGCCGTCGCTCCAGTCGCACTGCACGTCATAGCCGGCAAACTGCAAAGCGCTGGCCAGCATCTGGTTGCCCTCGTACCAGTGGCCGAACAGGGGATTCCACACGTCGTTGCTGCCGTCCTGGATGAACACCCGCAGGGGCAATGGCTCGGTCTTCCTGACCAGGGCCTGCAGGTCGTTGCCGCCACGCATGGCCACAAACGTGCCCACACCGGTGAAGACCTTGCCGAACAGGTCGGGCCGGTGCCATGCGGCATTGAAGGCAGCGATGCCGCCACTGCTCAAACCGAAGATCATTCTGTCCCATGGGCGTTGTGACAGGCGGATGGGCTTGCCGCGCGGGGTCTTCATCTGCTCTACGGCGGGCAGCACCTCCTCCTCGAGAAACCTTGCAAAGAAGTCGGTTGTCGAGTCAAATTCATAGCAGCGGTTATAGCGCAGCACGGTACCGTCGGCGGCCTTGACAAGACCCGGCTGCAGGAACACGCCGATGGTCACGGGCATCTTGCGCGCGGCAATGAGCGAGTCCATGACCTGGGGCGCATTGCACAACACGCCGTCCAGCCCCACATACAGGGCCGCGGGGCGCTTGCCGTCGTACTGGTCGGGCACATAGACCTGGAAGGTGTGGGTTGTACCCTCATAGTACTCCGACTTGTCGAGTGTGCCGTCGAGCAGGGTGTGGCCTGCCATCGCATGTAACGCTATGGCCAGCACTATTGTCAAGAAGAATAATCGTCTAGAATTCATAGCTTGCAGCATAGTTGGTTTGGTTGGCGCAAACTTACACAAATTGCCGCAATGCCGCAAATTTTAGGAAAATATAAATGAAGTGTGCGCCCCGTCGAACGAGGCGCACACCCTATGATGCGTTTATGGTATGGCTTGTTTTACAGAACTCTGCAGGCGCCCACATAGCGGCGGCTGTAGTAGGACTCGGTGTTCTTGCTCTCGGTCACGCCGCTGCTGCAAGCCGAGTGGATGAAGTGGAAAGTGTTGTCGTCGTTCACCTTGGTCACGATGCCAACGTGGCCCACGCCACCACGTCCCGAACGGCCCTGGAAGAACACCAGGTCACCGGGCTGCAGGTCATTCTTCTTGACGCGCACGCCGTCAAAGATCTGACCCCTTGACGAACGGTCGAGCTCGATGCCGAAGCGCTTGAACACGTAGCTGGTAAAGCCCGAGCAGTCAAAACCGCGGGGCGACATGGCTCCGTAGCGGTAAGGAGTGCCACGGAAACGATATGCGTAATTGATAACTTGGTCGATGAGATTGTTGCGGCTGTTCTGCTCCAACTGTTCCAGAACGGTGCCTTGCTTGCGATTACTCAACTGCTGGGATTGTGCAGTGAAGCATGAAAGGGAAATTGCAAAGATTACAAATAATGCAGTTAAACGTATTTTGTTGATAAAACTCATATTTAATTTATTTAGTGGACTGGAAGTTTCGCTCCATCGAGCGGTCCCTTCGTTAAGGGCATCAAGAACGATTCAATGCCGTACGCCCTGGTTTGCAGTTGCAAAATTACTTCAAACCCATAACGCGGCCAAACCCTTTAAACACTTGTAAACATTTTACCGAAAATGGCATTTCGGGGTGAGTGTTCCACGCAAATTCCCTTATAACAGTGGCTCGCGGGTCGTCACAATGTTTAAATTTTGGAAATTAAAAATGAAAAAGTTTACACTTTTTAACAATAAATGGCATCCTATAAGATTTATTTTTTGAATTTTTGCTACAAAAACTGCTCATCAAGCGCAACAAACAAGCCCGCAAAATTGCAAAATGCAAGCTTGCGGGCCGTTTTTTTGAAAATAGTGATTTTTGCCCCTGTCGGGGACGCTTCGACTGCTGCTGATTGCCGTGGAACAATCGTGAAAACGCAGCAGGCGTTCAACTCATCAATTTCCGCTCAGCAGCATGTCGATCAGGTAGGTCACGTCACTGATGTTGACGCTGCTGTCGCCATTGACGTCGGCAGCTGCGGGAGCGTCGCCGTTGCTCAGCAGCAGGTCGATCAAGTAGGTCACGTCGCTGATGTTGACAGTGCCATCGCCATTCACGTCACCAATCTGGGTCGCCGTGATTTCAACCCAGCTTGAGCCACTGTACTTGTAGGGCTTCCAGTTCTTGGCGCGGGCGGCGGTGACATGAGCGTTGTCAAACACGTTTTGCTCATCGCGGTCATACAGCACGTCGAGTGTTCCGGTAGTCGTCGAGTTGCGGTTGACCAGTCCGTTGACGAGTGTGGTCATGGCTGCTTGCCCGATGTTGTTGCGGTAACACTTCAACTCCTTGAGCTGCGTGCATGTCGAGATGTCAAGCGACGTCAGTCGGTTCATCTGGCAATAGAGCCTCTGTAGCTGGGTACAGCCCGTGACGTCAAGCATAGTCAGTGCGCAGTTATTGCATTTGAGGGTTGTCAATGAGGTGTTGCCAGCGACCTTCAACGACGCCAACAGGGTCTGGTTCATCAAGTTGAGTTCAGTGAGCCGATTGTTGCTGCAGTCCAGTGTCTGCAAGTCGTCAGGAACACTGATGAAGGTGAGGGCATTGTTCTGGCAATAGAGGTATCGCAGCTGTGGCACGCCGGTGCCGGCCGGTATTGCAGTGAGCGCGTTGCCATGGCAATCCAGGTACTGCAAGCTGTTACAGCCCGAGAAAGTGAAATTTATCAACGCATTGTTAAAGCAATTGAGCGTAGTCAAGAACTCGTTGTGATCGATATACAGGTTCTTGAGTTTGGTCTTGCCGGTCAAGGTGTAAGTCATCAGGTTATTATACTGGCAATTCAGTGTCTCGAGTTGAGTGCATCCATCAAGGTTGAGCCTCTGAATCTGATTGTTATTGCAGTACAACTGCTTGAGCAGTGTGCACTGTGTCACATCGAGCGAGGTCAAATCGTTGCCGCTGCAATCGATCTCCTGCAGTTGGGTGCATCCGTTGACGTAGAGATTTGTCAAGATGTTGTTATTACACCTGAGCGTCGTGAGCAATGTGTTGTCCGATGCATCCATGGTGGTCAGCTTCGGCAGGCCTGATACCGTCAGGGTTGTGAACTTGTTGTTCAGGCAACGCAACGACATCAGGTTGTCGAGGCCTGTCAAGTTTAGCGAGGTGAGATTGTTGTTGGAGCAGTCCAGCACCTGTAGTGCGGTGAAAAGCTGAATTCCGGAGAGGTGGTTGATGTTCTCTCCGTTGACGTAAAGGCTGGTGCGAGCCTGGAGCTCTTCTTTTGTCAAGTATCCCTTGGGATAAAGCGAGAGCAGGTAGTTGCGGAAGTTCTCATCGGGGAAATTACGGTAATTGAGCAATAACCCATAGTTATCGGAGATAAAAACGTCCTTGTCATAGAGCGGGCTGCCGTTATACATGATGCACTTGGCAGATATACTGTAATAGGCACCCCATGGTGCGAGAATAGCCTCTTCGTCCCATGGCCAATCTTCAATGTTCCATGCTACAGGATAATTGCTGTCGTTGGTGGCCTTGAGGGTGACGTGGGTGTCGGGGTAAAAATAGACACTGGCCCAGTCATAGATGGCGCCCTTCTTGCCCGATGCCTCGACCGTGACATTTTTAAAGATCAGCGTGCTCGAGCTGCTTGTGCCCTTGCCCTCAAAGCCGTATTTGTCGTTTGTGGACTTCACAATCAGCTTGCCGGGTCCCATGACGGTAACCCCCACATTGTTGCTGTATACGCCACCTTCGGTGCCGCCGGTGACGGTGGTCGTACCGCTGGCCACGACAATTGAGCCTTTCTTGTTGAAGCGGATGACCGATGACGAGGCAGCACTCAGCTTGCAGGTGCCTACACATTTGATGATCAAGCCCTCACGGTCGCTCTGGATGGCGCGGTTGTCGGTACCCGTGCGTGTAATGGTGACATTGGTCAGCGTCAACGTGTTGTCGCTCGGGGTGAACACCGCGGTGCCGCTGGTGATGTTGCTGCCCGTGATGTTGCTGCAGTTGTCACTGGTGACTCTCACGCCACCCACATAGAAGTTGTAATCGGTTGCCGCCTGTGCCGCTATCGTCGTTACAAGCAACAGGAGTAATAGTACAGATTTTTTCATAATGCTTATGCGGTTTTGAAATGAATAATCTTCTATACAGTCAAGGGATACAAACCCTGAATGAATGTGCAAAGATAATGAAAAACATTCAATAATAATGCGTGTTATGGCCTTTTTGTGGACAAAAAAACATCTCCTGCTGCAATCGCAGCAGGAGACATGGGGCTTCCTTTAAGGGGCAGGTCAGTTGGCGATCACATATCCGCCGTTGCTGGGATAGACATGGTACTGTCTCATGCCCACTTTGTTGTTGATGGCCACGCCAGCAACAGGACCGCCAAATCCGGTGAGAGGGTTGAAGCGCGAGCCGCACTTGGGACAGACGGCCTCAAAGTTGTCGGCATTGATCGAGAGCGTCACCGTGGGGCTGATCTCGACCGGGCACGACAGGTCATAGGCCAAGGGCTGATCCATGCCCATCATCAGCAGTACGCCGCCGTAGCCGGTATAGGTGTTCACATTATATGGGAAATTGGCAGGCAGGTTCTTCTCGCGGCTGAAGATGCGGTAATCGCCCATGCCGTTCACGCCATAGGTGTTCCACATGGCCAAGTTGCCCAGGTCGATGCGCACGATAAAGCTGGGAACGGCTTTGCTGTTGATGTGGTCGCAGCTGCTGAACATGGCCAGCAGCATCACGGCAATGATGGCGGTAAAAAACTTGGTCTTTTTCATTACGCTAGCATTTATTATGACTGTTAAACGCAAAAAATGGTCATCAGATTGTAGGAATTGGCAGAAATTCTATAATTTTGCGTCCACCTAACATTATTTATTATGGATCCGTTGTTCTCAATCATCACTGTCACGTGGAATGCCGCCGACACCATCGGCCCCACGCTGGAGAGCGTGCAGCGGCAGACGAGCCGTGACTATGAGATGCTGATCATCGATGGTGCGTCGACCGACGCCACGCTGTCCATCGTCCATCAGGCATCCATTGCCGCGCTGCGCGTGTTCAGCGAGCCCGACAACGGATTGTATGACGCCATGAACAAGGGCATTGCCAGGGCGCGGGGACGCTACATCGTGTTCCTCAATGCCGGGGATGCCTTTGCCGACGATGCCGTGCTGGCGCGGTTGGCGCGTCTGGCTGCCAATAATCCTGGCGTGATCTATGGCCAGACGCAGCTGGTGGACACTTCCCGCAACGTGGTGGGCCACCGCCACTTGACAGCCCCCAAGCGTCTTACTGCCAACAGCTTCCTCAACGGCATGGTGGTGTGCCACCAGGCCTTTTTTGCACGGCGTGACCTGGTTCCGCCTTACGACTTGCAGTACAAGTTCAGCGCCGACTATGACTGGTGCATCAAGATCTTGCGCAAATCCACTCTCAATGCCTATGCGGGCGAGGCTCCCATCATCAGCTACCTGGCCGAGGGCATGACCACGCGTCACCATCGCGCCTCGCTCAAGGAGCGTTACCGCATCATGTGCCGCCATTACGGCACGGTCAAGGCCACCCTGAGCCATTTGAGCTTCATCCCACGGTTTGTGAAACGCCGCCTCGGCAGTGCCGCCAACCGTCAGTAACCTTCCCTCCTTGCTAGAATATCATTAACAGCTATCATATGCACATGAACAATCATCAATCAGGAAATATCATCACCCGCAACTGGCACCGCTTCAAAGTGTGGTACAAGGGCTTGTACCGCGGCCGCCCGTGGTGGGTCAAGACGCTTGCCGCATTAGGCACGTTCATCGTGCTGTTCCTCCTCTACCTCATTGCTGTGGACATCAACCTGCTGTGGCTCTTCGGCAAGTCGCCTAGCACCTACAGCATCATGCATCCCCGCAACCCCGAGGCTAGCTACCTGTACAGTGCCGACGGCAAGACCATCGGCAAGTATTATGACGAGAACCGCACGCCTGTGACTTATGAATCGATTAACCCGCAGTTCTTCCAGGTCCTGATCGACACCGAGGACGAGCGCTTCTATAAGCATCACGGCATCGACTTTGGCGGCCTGGGTGCCGCTTTCAAGGACATGGTGCTGCACGGACGTCCCCGTGGCGCGAGCACCATCACCCAGCAGCTGGTGAAGAACATGTTCCGCACCCGCAGCGACTACTCGACAGGCTTGCTGGGCTATATCCCGGGCGTGAAAATGCTCATCATGAAGAGCAAGGAGTGGATCATTGCCACCAAGCTGGAAATCTTCTATTCCAAGAAGGAAATCCTGGAGATGTATGCCAACACGGTGGACTTCGGCAGCAATGCCTACGGCATCAAGACTGCCGCCAATACCTATTTTAAGACCACACCGCGTGACCTCAAGCTCGAGGAGAGCGCTGTGCTCGTGGGCCTGCTCAAGGCCACCAGCACCTATAACCCGCGCATCAACCCCAAGAACAGCCTGCGGCGCCGCAACCAGGTACTGAAGAACATGGTTGAGCGTGGCGACTTGACCGAGGCTCAGTATGACTCGGTGTCCTCGTTGCCCATCGACCTGAAATATACCCTCGAGACCAACTACGACGGTGTGGCCCCCTACTTCCGCGAAGCTGTAGCACGCGAGATCGAGGGAATCGCCGAGGCTCAGGACCTGAAGCTAGACTTGGAGCGTGACGGCCTCAAGATCTACACCACGCTCGACTCCAAGATGCAGGAATATGCCGAGCAGGCCGTGAGCGAGAAGATGAAGGTCGTGCAGCAGAACTTCAGGAGCCACTGGGGCGACAACGACTGCTGGCTTGATGAGAACAACCAGCCCATCGCCAATTTTGTTGAGGACAAGGCGCGCAACACGCCCATCTACCATGAGCTGCTTGCGCGATATCCCAACGACCTGGACTCGGTCAACTACTACATGAACAAGCCTCACATGGTGCACCTGTTCGACTATGAGAACGACTCGTTGTACATGGAGATGAGCTCGATGGACTCGGTGCGCTACATGCTGCACTTCATGCACTGCGGATTCATCGCGATGGAGCCCAGCAACGGACACGTCAAGGCTTGGGTGGGCGATGTGGACTTTGACACGTGGAAATACGATAAGGTGCGCGCCAAGCACCAGCCTGGCTCCACCTTCAAGCTCTTTGTCTATGCCATGGCGATGGAGCGGGGACTGGTGCCCTGTACCCGCCGCCTCGACGAGTATATCGACACGCTGGTCTATAACGAGGAGAAACACGAACTCGAGCACTGGCGCCCCACTAATGCCAATGGCACCTTCACCGGCGCCGAAATGACGTTGCGCGCCGCATTTGCCCAGAGTATCAACAGCGTCACCGTGCGTGTGGGCACCGAGGTCGGTTTTGCCGAAATCGCCCAACTGGCGCGCGACATGGGCATACATTCGCCGTTGGATCCCAAACCGGCGCTGTCGCTGGGTGCCAGTGACGTGGATTTGATGGAATTGGTCAACTCCTATTGCACCGTGGTCAACGACGGCGTGCGCAACGACCCTGTCATCGTCACCCGCATTGTGGACCGTGACGGTAAGGAAATCTACCGGGCTCCGTCACATCAGGAACGCGCCATGTCCTACCGCTCGGCCTGGCTCATGCAGCAGATGCTGCTGGCCTGCCGCACCGATGCAGGAGGCACGGCGATGGCCCTGAATGGCTACATCACCCGTCCGCTCTATGACGTGGACCTGGGCGGCAAGACAGGTACCAGCAACCGCCATGCCGACGCCTGGTTCGTCGCCGTTTCGCCGGGACTGGTGTGCGGCTCGTGGGTGGGCGGTGAGTACCGTCAGATCCACTTCCGCTGGGGTGCACTGGGTCAGGGCAGCCGCACTGCCTTGCCCATCTGCGGTCGCTTCCTGCAGCTCGTGCTGAGCGACCCGCAATTCAGCAAGTATCATCAGCGCTTCCAGCCTGCCAAGGAACCGATCGATGCCGACCTCTATTCCGGCTGCTCGTCTATCGGTCCTGTCGAGGAGTTTGACTCGACGATGCTGGAATATGATGAAGACAGTCTCTTTGTGCCCCTTACCGACGATATCAACCCCGACGAGAAGCTCGAGGATCCCAACAAAGCCGTGCCCGACACGGTATAAGCCGTCCGGGCCCCTCTAGACGCATCATTATCCCCAAACCATTCGGGTTTGGGGATATTCTTTTTGCTGTGAAATTGGTGTGTTGCGTTATTGGCTGCGGGCGTCGGTGGCCAGCAGACGGTGGCCCAGGCGGCAGTAGATACACTTGCGGGCCTCGCAGTAGTTGCGGCGCAGCTGGATGAGGGCCTGGCTAGTCAGGGCATCGTCGCACTTGATGCCAGCCGCCCTGAACATCGTCACGATGCTGTTCTGCTCGGGGCGGATGTCTTCGAGCAGGGCGATGGCGCGGTCGGTCATCGCATAGTCGTCAGTCATTTCGCCGCGGGCATAGTAGAGCGGGGCAACGGTGTTGATGAGCACGATGTCGATGCTGCTGTTGCTCAAGGCGCGTCCTGCGCTGGGCGAGGGCTTGCCGAAGGAGTAGTGCGTCGTCCAGTAGCCGCTCAACTCGATGTCAAACAGTTGGCGCAAGGCCTTGGTGTCGCTGGCGTTGAGGATATCGTTCATCAGGTTGAACCCGCCATGGACAAATTGGGCCAGCAGGGCAATGCGGCGGTAGGGAAAATTCTGAGGGCGGCTGCGGAACAGGCGCCAAGCGGTGCCCTCGATGGGCCGCAGCGAGAATTTGTTGGCCAGGAAGGCATATTCACGCATCAGCTGCTGGTAGTAGGAATCTTCGGCATGGGCGCCGTTCAGCAGTCCTGCCTGGCCGAACAGCAGCGCCTCAACCTGCAGGATGGAGTCGCTGTGCTTGTGCAGCAGGCGCAGCGGAGTGACGCGCGCCAGCCGCTCAAACGCGTCGTTGTTGATGCCGAATCCCAGCGTCCTGGCCAGCATCACATAGCAGATATCCTCCCAGCTGCCATTGAAGCGGTCGTACAGTTCGCGCACGCGGTCCACCTTGCCGTGCAGGCGCTCAAAGGCCAGTGCCTCGATCCACTCGGTGACGGTGAGCGGCGGCACCTCGCCCAGACGCGCCGCACAGGGCAGCTCCACCTTGGCATTCACCAGGCGGTCATAGGACTCGTTGAAGCGCGGCGACACCTTGAGTTCGACTTGCGGGATGATTTCGCCGTTGATGCGGGCCACGGGGGCATCGTCCTTCTCGACGACGTGCAGGATGACGCTGTCATAGGCCGGGTCCTCGTCGTGGTGATGGCGTTTCCAGTCGCTGGCGCGCACGTGTATCTCGACGTTGCCCACCCACAGGTGCCCGTCGATCTCGACCTTGGCGTTGAAGAAGTCGGGACCCGCATCGGTGTTCAGCAAGCCGGGGTCAATGACGCGCACACGGCGGCCGTCGTTGGTCACCATGTCCTCGCTGAGCCACAGCTTGTGTTGCCATATGTATTGCAGCAGTCCCTCCATGCGTCTTAAGTTGTTAGTTTTAAGTTTTAAGTTGTTAGTACGATTACTAACTCCTAACTTCTAACTTCTAACTTCTAACTTCTAACTTCTAACTTCTAACTCATAAAGCCTAATCAACGAGCGAATTTACTGCTTTTTTTCATGCCGAGGACAATAATGCGGTGATTTTTTGCTACCTTTGTCACATCGTGATGAAGAAGGCGGAACATATCATCGAGTGGCTCGATGGCCATTACGGCTCCGCGGTGGGGTGGGCGATAGCCCTGCTCACGCTGTGGCAGCTGGTGATTGCCGTCTTTGGCGTGGACCTGTGCGACTCGGGTTATTACCTCACTTTCTTTGACAACATCTTCAAGGCTCCGGCGAGCGTGGAGTACAATTTCATGTATTACCTGAGTGGCGTGGCCGGCGGTGTGCTCAATGCCGTACTGCCCGAGGGCGGCAAGTGGATGGCGATGCGCGTCGCGGGTGTGTTGTGCAATGCGGGTGCCATGGCGATTATGGCATGTGCCCTGCGCCGCATCCTGCCCGCTACGGCGGTCATCATGGGTTTCCTGATGGTAGTGGCCTCGCTGGTGATGTACCCGTTCACCTTCAATAACGACCTGATGAGCGCTCTGCTGTGGGTAGCGGCCCTGGCGTGCATGTTCAAGGGCCTCACGCACGGCCGATGGCGTTCCCTGTTGCTGGCTGGCGTGCTGGTGGGCGTGAATACGTTTACCCGCATCCCCAACGTGCTGGCCATTGGGCTGGCGGTGATGCCGTTTGTCGCTCATTTTTATAATGAGTGCCCGTGGCGTGAGTGCTGGCGCCAGTGTGGCACATTCCTGCTGGGTGCTATAGCAGGGGTTCTTGCTGTCATCGGCATGATGATGGCTCTGGGGCACTGGAACATCTTTGTGCAAAATATGACCGACCTGCTGGGTATCGTAACAGGCAGCAGCGGAGCGGCGACGCACAATGCAGGCGGCCTGGTAGCAGTCATGCTCGGTTTCTACAGGCAATGCCTGCTGGTGGGCCTCAAGATGGCCGCGCTGTGGCTTCCCCTGTGGCTGGCGTGGCGCTATGTCGGCAACCGGTGGCTGCGTTGGATCCTGTGGCTCGCTGTGGCAATCGTGTCGCTGTATTTCATGTGGCACCAGTCCCACATCATGCATCCGTTGTGGGTGATGTGTGTGGCCGGGCTCGTGTGGGTCATCATCAAGGGCGGCAGCCGTGCCGTGGCGGCATGGTTGGGCCTGTTCATGCTGCTGGTCTTCCCCTTGGGCAGCGACGGAGCGACCAACAACGGCGGCATCATTGCCTGGATGGCGGCTCCCGTGGCGGCGCTCCTGTGGCAGCGTCGCACCACTATCGTCTTCCCCTTGACGTTCATTCTTGTCGGCCTTGTGCAGTCGTTGCTGCTGGGCGCCTACTTTGACGGAGGCTCCCTGCGCCACAAGACGGCAACGGTCAACGATAGCCGTGCGGCTCTGGTCCGCACCACCCCCGAGCGGGCCCATATCATCAACGAGACCCTTGAAGGGCTGCAGGGACGCGTCTCGGCTGGTGACACATTGTTGTGTTATGGCAGCATCCCCATGATGAACCACTTGACGCGCACCATTCCCGCCATCGGCTGCTCGTGGCCCGAACTGCTCAGCGCCGACGCGCTTGATGCCCGTCTCAAGGCTTGGGACGGCGATTGCCACGCGATTCTGCGGCAAAAGTTCAACGACCTGGGCCCCTATTGGAGCGAGGCGACCGACGATTTCCTGCAAGCTTATCCCCATCAGGACAAGTTCCTGACCCAGGATAAAATGGATGCCATCAACCGTTTCGTTGCTGCCCACGGTTATCGCATCGTTTGGCAAAACGAATGGTTCGCCCTGTATAAGGCTGATTGATAATGGATTAACGACCGTTTGGCGCGACCTAATGAAAAGATTTTTCATTTTTTCTGCCAAAAAATTTGGTCACGTCAAAAAGTCGCCGTATCTTTGCACTCGCTTTTGAAAGGTACCTTAGCTCAGTGGTAGAGCAGTGGACTGAAAATCCGCGTGTCCCTGGTTCGATCCCCGGAGGTACCACATCAAAAACACAAAGCGACCGACTGTCCTCGCAGCCGGCCGTTTTTTTGTTGGATGTATGGGAAATGGGCATGCCTGTGATGAAAACTGAAAAATCTTTATTACCTTTGTGGGTCAATTTAAATCAATGATTCTATAAGCCTATATTAACTTTTCTAATACTCAAGGTGATGAAACAACTATTCCACTTTTCCCTCCTGCTGCTGGCTCTCATGCTGCCAGCCACAGCATCTGCCTATGACTTCGAGGTCGACGGCATCTATTACAACATCAATGGCAACGAAGCCACCGTGACCCACAAAAACTGGTCTTTCGGCGCGTATTCAGGCTCTGTCGTCATCCCAATCACCGTCACCTATAATGGAACCACCTATCGGGTAACTGCTATTGATGTTTATGCGTTCTATGGCTGCACTGGTCTGACCAGCATCGACATCCCCAACTCGGTAACTGAGATCGGTGGCTGGGCGTTCTCTGGCTGCAGCGGGCTGACCAGCATCACCATCCCCAACTCCGTCACGACAATCAACGGGCTGACGTTCTATGGCTGCACTGGTCTGACCAGCATCGACATCCCCAACTCGGTGACTTCAATCGGTCCATCTGCGTTCCAGGACTGCAGCGGGCTGACCAGCATCGTCATGCCTAAATATTTGACTAAGATCAGTGAGAGCACGTTCTATGGCTGCACATCTCTGACCAGCATCGACATCCCCAACTCGGTGACTGAGATCGGTATCAATGCGTTCTATGGCTGCACTGGTCTGACCAGCATCGATATCCCCAACTCGGTGACTTCAATCGGTGAATCTGCTTTCTGTAACTGCACTGGTCTGACCAGTATCGTGGTAGAAAGTGGCAATCCAAGATATGATTCGCGCAACAACTGCAATGCAATTATAGAGACCGCCTCTAATACTTTAATTTATGGCTGCAGGAACACGGCTATCCCCAATTCGGTAACTGCTATCGGTAACTCTGCTTTCTACAACTGCAGCGGGCTGACCAGCATCGATATCCCCAACTCGGTAACTGCTATTGGTGACGGGGCGTTCTGGGGCTGCAGCGGACTGACCAGCATCACCATCCCCCAATCGGTAACATCTATTGGTGACGGGGCGTTCCATGACTGCACCGGTCTGACCAGCGTCAACATTCATGACTTAGATGCATGGTGCAAAATAGACTTTAATAATTCCTATTCAAATCCATTGTATTATGCTCATCATTTGTTTATTGATGGTGAGGAAACTACAGATCTTGTAATCCCCGAATCCGTCACGAGCATCGGTGGGTATGCGTTCTATGGCTGCAGCGGCCTGACCAGCGTCATAATCGGCAAATCCGTCACGAGCATCGGTGGGTATGCGTTCTCTTGCTGCAGAGGACTAACCAGCGTCAATATCCCCAACTCGGTGACTTCTATCGGTATAGAGGCGTTCTCTTGCTGCAGCGGTCTGACCAGCGTCACTATTCCTAACTCGGTGACTTCTGTCGGTGGCAAGGCGTTCTATAACTGCTCGGGGCTGACGGATGTGTATTGCTACATTGCTAAGCTCTTGAGTGTATCGCTTGCGGGTGATGCATTCGATTTGTATGACGGGGATGTCTCTGGTCGTACGCTTCATGTGTTGCCAGGGACGACTGAAGCCTATTATTATAATGAGTGGTACTGGTATTTCGAACAGGTTATTGAGGACTTAATCCCTGAACCTGAACCCCTGCCGGGCGACGTGAATGGCGATCGTGAGGTCAATATTGCTGACGTCAATGCCGTCATCAATATCATTTTGAGCGGAAATGGTAGCACTACTGCTGCCGACGTGAATGGCGATGGCGAAATCAACATCGCCGACGTCAACGCCATCATCAACATCATCCTTAACCTTGTTGTAGTGGAAGAACACGAGTGGGTTGACTTGGGCTTGCCCAGCGGTACGCTATGGGCCACGTGTAATGTCGGTGCCAGTAACCCCGAAGAGTTAGGTTCATATTTCGCCGGGGCGAGACCGCAACCAAGGATTTCTACGACTGGAGCACCTACAAATGGTGCAACAACAACTACATGAAGATGACCAAGTACTGTACCGTCAGCAACTACGGCAACGACGGCTTTGTTGATAACAAGACTGAGTTGGATCTCGAGGACGATGCTGCTTATGTCAACTGGGGTCCCTCGTGGCGCATACCCTCGTACGATCAGTTTGAGGAGTTGTGTACCAGTTGCACCTCGCTGTGGACTCAGCACAATGGCGTGAACGGTCTGATGTTCACCGGTCCCAACGGAAACAATCTGTTCTTACCCGCCACAGGCATGCGCTGGGGCGATGGGCTTGGCGGCGTGGGTGCGGACGGCTACTATTGGTCGCGCACGCTCTACAACTACCCCAACGATGCTTGGTCCTTGATCTTCAAATCAAACGTTTTGTCCTACTGGGACTGCTCCTACCGCAGCATCGGGTTGACCGTCCGCGCCGTGCGCGCCTCCAATTAGTCCCCCCCTCCCTCTATCTTTGAAGTGCGCCCCAAAAGTTTTGTGTCCAACTTTTGGGGTGCACTTCAGTCTCTTCAGCTAGGGACCATTAAAATTTCGCGTCTTAGCGTCTTGGCGTGAGGCCAAAAGAGCGCGGATGCCTCATTAATCTCTAATCTGTGGGCAATAATTGTGAGAAAAAAAGTACGAATTCAACTGGATTTATATTGGATATGTAAAAAATAATTATTAAATTTGCCGCATTGCTGAAGAATTGGAATTCAAATTTACTAACTTATAAAACGAGAACGATTATGAAGAAACTATTACTTTTTTCACTGGCGGTACTGCTGGCGGCACTCGCTGCCCATGCCGATGTGACGATCAACGCCACCAACTTCCCTGACGCGACCTTCCGCTCCTACCTGTTGAGCCAGTACCCG
>JAEEGI010002264.1_pt1 | contig 47552 bp, 46 predicted proteins | sample 8958751 | NCBI WGS metagenome assembly JAEEGI01 (sample SAMN16246545, study PRJNA631951) | gut metagenome | biome: gut microbiome; feature: rumen; material: KS-attached | host: Bos | place: Iran: Karaj | collected 2018-10
TGAAGCTTTTTCCCTTGGCCATAAACTCTCTGCGCTTGTCCACCGATGTCACCACCACCCGCCAGCCTGATACCTCCAGCCGCTGCATCTCTGCAGGCAGCTCTGGAATATGGAACGCCACCTCTGTGCTCCTGCTGTCGAGAAAACTGCATGCGGCAAAAAGAAAACAGAATAAACTTGTCGCAATTTGCGACCAACTCATTTTATTTTTTATGTCATTCATTACTCCTCCTGTTTTTGATTGACAATCGTATTTGACCATGGTATATTTTGATTATGGCAGGTGTCTGCTTCGGCAAGGCCTGCCATGTTTTTTATACGGTCAATAGTGCCATTCTTTACAAACAGCAATTCATTGAAAGTTCCTGTAAAATCACCTTTAAGTTTTTTCTTCTCAATCTCTTTGAGAATAGTTTTCAGAGTAACATCATATCCTTTGTTTACAAAGAACAATGCTTCATCAATTTCGTGGTTCTTAATATCTCTTTTCTTAAAAACTTCGATTTTCCCATTTATCTTATTATCGCTTGAAGAGAAATCCCTTATCTCATACTCTTCCTTTCTTTCAGTGTAATATCGCTTGATATAATCAAGTCTCTGATCTGTATGCTGGATTTCTTCAAATATTTTCTGCAATTCAGTATCTGTTATGTTTTCATATAAAGCAAATTCAACCATAAGTTGGCCTCCTGCCTTATATACGCAAAAAAAGTTCATTTTGATTTGAGTTTTGCTCCACAAATTTCAAAAACTTTATAATTAGTTATTATCCCAGCAATAAGATACCCCTGGCTGGTTGGGTAGGGAAGCGGTTATTGTTCCGCTCTGAGCCGCTTCTTCAGCAGGGTGCGCATCTCTTTGAATATGTCGTGGAAGGCGGGGGTGCGGTAGTCGGCGTAGGTCCAGGGGAGGGTCTGGTACTCCTTGTTCACATACATCAGGGTGACTTCGCCATAGATGCCCTTTTGCAGTGGTATCCGGTGCACGTTGTTCTTGGTGGTGGCCAGAATCAGGGAGCTCAGGCTCAGAAGCCCGGGATCCAGGTTTATCTTCCGGTTCCCATCGGCGGCGAACTTTTCCTCAAGCTCATTGGTGCGTATCTTGATGTCAGGCAGCTGGTCGGGGCTCACCAGGTTCACGAATGAGTAGAAAAAGCGTTTTATGCCGCTTCCCATCTCCGGCACATAGTAGTCGGTGAAGGTGAAGTCGAACTCCTGGCTCTCGTAGTCTATGGGGCCGAACTCATCCACCAGGATGTGGCGAAGCTCCTCTTTCCTCCCTGGAAGGGTGGAGAGTACTCCCATGATCAGCTTGTTCTTTGCAAATGGCTCAATTGCTCCCATATTTTAAGAATATTAGTTAATCTCTTTTGTTGCAAGTCTATGCAAGTATTGATATAATATATATGTGAAAGATGTACGGATCACTGTGATGCGCATAACTTCCTACCCCGATCTGATTGCCAGGTTTGAGAATCCCATAGAGCACACCTGCGACATGAAAGAGGGTATGGTTTTCATCGCCAAGGGCGGGGATCGCCCGGTTGGATTCTGCGACAGCGCATGGGATTCAGTTCTCCCGTTTGTGAAGGAACTTGCATCTGGCGGCGGGAATTTCTATGACGGCTGGATGAAGAATCCTGGTTCTGCCATGATCTCGTGCAACGACGGTTTCCGTCCTGTAAGCTTTTTATTGGAGGCTGTATGACAGAAAAGATTTTCCCTGCAGATATTAACGAGCTTGCTCCAGTTACGGTATTTCTGGAGGAGGAGCTTGATAAGGCAGAGGCAAGCCCAAAGCTTATGGTGACCTTTGCAGTTGCCCTTGAGGAGCTGTTTGTCAATGTGGCCCATTACGCATATCCCAATTCCAAGGGGACGGTCAAGATTGGTATTGACACCTCCGGCGACAGTATTGTGGTGCAGCTTACCGATTCAGGTATTCCATTCAATCCGGTGGCAATGCCTGACCCGGATATCACTGAGTCTGCAGAAGAGCGCAAGATAGGCGGACTTGGTATCTACATGGTCAAGAAGAGCATGGACAGCATGACCTATGAATACAAGGATAATCAGAATATCCTGACTATTTCGAAGAGGAAATAAGACGTTATGGACATGCTGACAAAGGCTATCTTTTTTGCAACCAAGGCTCATGAGGGACAGATGCGCAAGATGACCAATACTCCCTACATCCTTCATCCTATCGAGGTAGCCTCTATCATTTCCACCATAACCGACGACCAGGATATAATGGCGGCCGGTGTGCTCCACGATGTTATCGAGGACTGCCATATCGATCCTGCCACAATAAAGGAGCTTTTCGGACCCCGGGTTTCTGCCCTGGTGCAGAGCGATTCCGAGGACCGTCTGGATCCCAGGCCTGCTTCCGAGACCTGGATGGAGAGGAAGACCGATTCCTTGCTGATGCTCAAGCATACCAAGGACTTGGGAGTGAAGATAATGTGGATGGGGGATAAGCTTTCCAATATGCGGTCCCTGTACCGTGCCCATAAAAAGCTGGGGAAAGATATGTGGCAGGGGCTGAACCAGAAGGATCCAGCCAAGCAGGAGTGGTATTACAGGACAATAGCAGAATATATTTCCGAGCTTAAGGATACAGTGGCCTACCGGGAGTATATGATTCTGCTGGAGGAAGTTTTCAGTTGACGAGGTTTATATGAGTTTGATTACAACAGATGTGAAAGACAACATTTTTTATATTCAGCTGCACGGCAGGATAGATTCTGCCAATGCTGCCCCGGTGGAAGAGGAAATACTGGAAGCGGTAAGCAGCTGTACATGCCCGGCAGTTGTGATCGACGCAGATGACCTGGCTTATATTTCCAGTGCCGGTCTTCGGGTCGTCCTGCGGCTCCGCAAGAACCGCCCCGAGCTCAAGATCATAAATGCTTCCTCTGCTGTATACGAGATTTTCGAGATGACAGGCTTCACCGAGATGATTCCGGTGGAGAAAGGTTATCGCAAGCTTTCCATAGAGGGATGCGAGGTGATAGGGCAGGGGGCCAACGGCAAGGTCTACCGCCTGGATAAAGATACTATTGTCAAGGTTTACTATAAGGCTGATGCCCTGCCCGATATACAGCGGGAGCGGGAGCTGGCAAGGCGTGCTTTTATCCTGGGTATTCCGACTGCCATTCCATATGACGTGGCAAAGATAGGGGACAGCTACGGCTCTGTGTTCGAGCTTCTGAATGCAAAATCCTTCTCCAAGCTTATCGCTGCCGAGCCCGAGAACCTGGACAAGTATGTGGAGCTGTATGTCGACCTTCTCAAGAAGATCCACTCCACCGAGGTAAAGCCTGAAGATATGCCTGACCAGCGGGATGTAGTCATAGACTGGGTCAACTTCCTGAAGGATTATCTGGAAGCTGGCAAGTGGGAGAAGCTTCATGACATGGTGGAGGCTGTTCCGGTGAACCACCACATGCTCCACGGCGATTACCACACCAAGAATGTCATGATGCAGAACGGCGAGGTGCTGCTGATTGATATGGACACCCTGTCCCAGGGAGACCCGGTGTTTGAGTTTGCCTCTATCTACAACGCGTTTGTGGGATTCTATGACTTCAATCACGATGCAACCATTGAATTCCAGGGACTTGATTATGACACCACAATATCAATCTGGAAGAAAATGCTGCCGCTTTATTTCGGCACCACAGATCCAGATGTGCTGAAGGCGGTGGAAAACAAATCTGCCATCCTGGGCTATGCCCGCCTTATGCGGCGTCTTATCCGGAGAAACGGATTCGACACCGAAGAGGGGAGAAAATTAATTGCACATTATAAGAATCAGATAGAGACACGTCTTGATTCTGTTGATAAACTTCAATTTTAAGGGAGGAAGAAAAAATGGAAATTAAAAAGAATAGAGAGGGTGCAAAGCTTACAGTGGCTCTGTCTGGAAGACTTGATACACTTACTGCTCCTCAGATGGAGGAGGTTGTGAAAGGTGATCTGGATGGTGTTACCGAACTCTCCATCGACCTGAAAGACCTTACCTATGTTTCCTCTGCAGGACTCCGGGTGCTTCTTATGGCTCAGAAGACCATGAATGGCAAGAAAGGAACTATGGAAATCTGCAATGTATGCGAGGATATCAAGGAAGTCTTCTCAATCACAGGCTTTGCAGATATTTTTACAATAAAATAATACGGAAGCGGAGGGATTCGAACCCTCGAGCCCCAGAGGAGCTACCTGATTTCGAGTCAGGCCCGTTATGACCACTTCGATACGCTTCCTATAAAATCACTCCCACTCGATGGTGGAGATTGGTTTCGGTGAAAGGTCATAGAGCACTCTGTTGACTCCCTTGACCTCGGACAGAATTCTGTCTGTTATACGGTGCAGCAGCGGATATGGAATCTCTTCTATAGTTGCAGCTGTTGCATCGGTGCTGTTCACGGCTCTTATGATCACCGGCCAGTCCCAGCTCCGTTTTCCGTCGATGATTCCGGTGGATTTGACATCTGGAACGATAGTAAAATACTGCCAAACTTTTCCCTCAAGACCGCCTTTTGCAAACTCTTCCCTAAGAATAGCATCTGATTCCCGGACTGCCTCAAGCCTGTCCCTGGTTATGGCGCCTATGCACCGTACGCCGAGCCCTGGTCCTGGGAATGGCTGGCGGTAAACCATGGTGTCTGGCAGTCCCAGCGCCTTTCCAACAGCCCGCACCTCGTCCTTATAAAGCATCTTCACAGGCTCCACAAGCTCAAAGTCAAGCTCCTTCGGCAGGCCCCCTACATTGTGGTGAGCCTTGACACCCTTGGACTCGGTGATGTCCGGGTAAATAGTTCCCTGGGCCAGGAACTTGATGCCGTCCAGCTTCTTGGCTTCGTCGGCAAACACATCTATAAATTCTTTTCCTATTATCTTCCGCTTCTGCTCAGGGTCGGAAACGCCGGCAAGCTTGGTAAGGAACCGCTCGGTGGCATCTACATAAATAAGGTTTGCATCCATCTGGTGCTTGAACACCTGCACCACCTGCTCAGGCTCGCCCTTGCGCAGAAGTCCGTGGTTCACATGCACGCAGTAAAGCTGCTTCCCGATTGCTTTTATCAAAAGGGCTGCCACAACAGAGCTGTCAACTCCGCCGGAAAGGGCTAAAAGCACCTTGCCGTCGCCCACCTGGGCCTTGATCTCTTTTATTGCTGTTTCAATGTATTTCTCTGCTGTCCAGTCTTTTCCCAGACCGCGCTGTTCAGTAGTTTCTCTTGCCATGTGTTTCTCCTATGCCATTATTTTTACACATTTTTTATTTTTTTTAAACTGGTTTTTTTATAAAAGCGGTGGTATAATCTAAATATGCAAGAATCTGGTGAAATGTATCTGGAGACAATCCTTATCCTCAAAAACAAGCAGGATACAGTCAGGGCAATCGACATTGCCGAGGATATGAAGTTCTCAAAGCCTTCTGTAAGCCGGGCTCTCTCCATCCTTAAGGAAGAGAATTATATTTCTGTTGATGAGAAGGGCTTTATCAAACTGACCCGGAAGGGGAGCCTGATTGCCAAAAAGATATATGAGCGCCATGTGGTGCTTTCCGACATGCTTATTGCTTTGGGGGTGGATAAGAAAACAGCCCTTGATGATGCCTGCCGGATTGAGCATGTGATCAGCGACCAGTCCTTTGCCGCCATCAAAAAGCATATAGCGGAATACAGAAAGAAAAAGTAAACCTCTATTTCCACCTGGCCTTTAATTTCTCAAACTGAGCCATCATCCTCTTGTGCGCCTCTTCGGGGCTCTCCTGTTTCTTGTTCTCCTCTGTCTGTATGAGCTCTGCAGGAATTTCCTCCAGAAAACGGGACGGGAGGCATGTGACAGTGTCCCTTAAGTGGTGACGCATCTTGCAGCTGGTTATATACAGCTTGTCCATAGCCCGGGTGACAGCCACATAGAACAGCCGGCGCTCCTCCTCGATGTTGGCCGGGTTCTCCTCCAATGCCCGTGCATGGGGTATTACAGCATCCTCGCAGCCGGCCAGGAACACCACCTTGAACTCAAGACCCTTGGCGGCGTGGATAGTCATAAGGCCCACCTTGCCTCCCTCGGCATCCTGGTCATCATCCCTGGTTATCAGAGTTATCTTGTTCAGATATGAGTATATGCTTTCTTCCTCATCGTTCTCCTGTTCCCACCGGTCCAGCAGGCTTATGAAGGTGAGGATATTCTTATACTTCCATTTGGCCTCTTTCTCGTTCTTCTGGTATTCCATCACCAGGTAGTTCCAGTAGTGCAGCTCCTCCACCAGCGCAGTCAGGGTGGCCGCAAGGTTTTTTCCGGAGAGGAATTTGCCCTTGTAGGCAGTTATCATGTTCACAAAATCTTCGTACTTATCCAGCTTCTGCATGGCGGCGAATACAGAGCACTTCTCTTTCTTGCCCAGCTCTGTCACCTGCTCAAGGGCTTTCTTCCCTATGCCCCGGCGGGGTGTGTTTATTATGCGCAGCAGGCTTATGTCGTCGTCCGGGTTTGTGATTACCCTCAGGTATGCGATTATATCCTTTATCTCCTTGCGCTGGAAAAAGCTCTGCCCGCCGGAGACTGCGTAGGGTATTCCCGCCATCAGAAGGGCATCCTCGATAGCGGTGGTGAGACTGTTGGTCCTTACAAGTATGCCGAAGCTGTCGTAGGGGAGATCCTCCTGCATCCTCAGGAGAGAGATGGTGTCTGCTATGAACTGGGCCTCTTTTATCTCGTTGTCAGGGTAGCTCAGCTCAATGGGGTTCCCTTCTCCGGACTTGGACCACAGGTTCTTCTTCTTCCGTTTTGTGTTGTGGGCAATTATGCTGTTGGCAGCATCCAGGATGGTGCCGGTGGAGCGGTAGTTCTGCTCCAGCTTTATCTCTTTAACCTCGGGGAAGTCTTTCTCGAACTGCACTATATTCTCGTAGTTGGCACCCCGCCAGGAATAGATGGACTGGTCATCATCCCCCACCACACAGATGTTCCTGCTCTCCTCTGCCAGCAGATAGACAAGGTCGTACTGGATTCTTGATGTGTCCTGGAACTCATCCACCATGATGTAACGGTATCTTTTCCTGTACTTTCCAAGCACTTCAGGATGCTCCTTGAAAAGCTTTATGGGAAGCACAATCAGGTCGTCGAAATCAACTGCATTGTAGAGCTTCAGGAGCTCGTTGTATTCCTGATAGATAGGCCGGTATAGCCCTGTATCGGCATCCCAGCGGGCTCTTCCGGTCTTGATGTCGGAAAAAAGATTCGCCAGGTCGTAGAGGTTCAGATCCGCAGGGTCTATCTTGAGGGATCTGGCAGTCTCCTTTATCAGGGCCATCTTGTCGGCCTGGTCGTATATGCTGAAGTTCTCCTTGAAGCCCAGGTGGCTTATGCTCTCCCGCAGCACCTTGACTCCGAAGGCATGGAATGTGGATATGGTGAGCATGGGAAGCTTTCTTCCCACCAGCTCCTTCACCCGGTCGCCCATCTCCCGGGCCGCCTTGTTTGTGAAGGTGAGGGCCAGGATTGCAGACTGGGGTATGCCCTTGTCCAGCATGTTTGCGATCCGGTAGGTGATGGTTCTTGTCTTTCCGCTGCCGGCACCGGCTATTACCAGGAAAGCTCCTTCGGTCTCCCGGGCAGTCAGGCACTGCTGGGGATTAAGTTTATGCTCTAAGTCTATCATGATGTCACACTTGTTTTGTAAAGAAAGAGAATGCCTCTATGCCGTAGTAGGCGATTACCGATACAATGATGCCGGCGATTGCCACACCTGCCAGGACGGCAGGGAGTATCTGCCGCTTCTTCATCCCCAGCACCCATGCTCCCAATGTTCCAGTTATGGCGCCGGTGACCGGCAGGGGGATGGCCACAAAGACTGTGAGTCCCCAGGTGCCGTATTTATCCAGGTTCGGCCCCACCTTTCTTCTTGCCCTCTCTATGAATGAGTCGAAGAATCTTCTATATAAGCTGATATGGTAGAACAGCTTGTGGAGAGTATTCAGGAATATAAGCACCAGGATGCTGGCCAGGAAGTTCATTGCCACGCAGAAAAGGTAGGCCCACACCACCGGCATTCCCTTGGCCAGGGCAAAGGGGATTGCCCCCCGGAGCTCGGAGATGGGTGCTATGGACAAAAGAGCTGTTATAAGAAGATCGGAGAATGACATGCTTTCAGCTGTTCCTCTTCTTTAAGATGAGCTGCACCGCCTCATAGAAGCCTTCGCCCGATTCCTTCTGGGTTATGTACCGTGGCTTGTATGTTATTTTGTCCAGGAAGTTCTTTATGTTGGCCACTGCTATGGAATGGTGCAGCGCCTTGAACATAGGCTCGTCGTTGGGGCTGTCTCCTGCAAAGATGATCTCCTCCTGCAGGTCCTCCAGTGTCTTGCCTGTAAAGTCGTTTATGAATGTGTTGAAGCAGGAGACCTTGTCGTAGTCGCCGTACCAGCAGTTCACATGGATGCTGGAAACCTTGGCTGTGGTCCCTTCCTCTGCCGCTATCTGGCAAATCCTGTCAATCTGATCCTGAGGAAGCCTCTTCACATCCTCGCAGAAGTCTATGGCCAGGTCTGCAGTACGGAACTCCTGGTCCGATGCTATGCCACAGCCAGGCACCTCCTTGAGCACCCGCTGCCTCAGATGCTGGAGCCGCTTTCTCGATTCTGCCCGCTTCTCGTCCGAGTCCACATAGCGGCGTATGAATTTGCGGTTTACCTCGTCGTAGGAATAGTAGAAGGCGCCGTTCTCCCCCACAACTCCGGCCACCGGCCACATCCGGGCTATCATGTCACACCATCCGGCGGGGCGGCCTGTAACCGGGACAAACTTGATGCCGTTCGCCTTGAGTTCCCACATGGCGTCGAAGGTGGTGGCCGGCAGTTTGCCATGGGTGGTTATAGTATCATCAATATCTGCAAAGAAAATAGAAAGACGTTTGCAGAAAGAGCTGTCGATATTTGTAATGCTTGTGGGTTCCATATAATCTCCAGATATTTTATAGCATAAAAAAGGCAGACTTGTTAAGTCTGCCTATGAGCATTGATTATTTAGGATTACTGATCACTCAATAAGACCTGACCAGAACTTAACTGCCTGCTTGAGAGCAGGGATAGAGTCGGAATACATTCCTCTCTGATAGAGCTGCTCGCCCATAGCGAAGATCTGAACACCCTTTGTCCAAGGCTCTTTTGTCTTCTTGTCTTCTGGAACTTTCTCTCTCAGATCAAGTCCTGTGAAGTAGAGGCCCTTTGCATTGTATTCGTCGTTTGCAACTACAGGAGCTGTCTTCTCGTCAACAAGGCCAGACCAGAATTTCTTTGCCTGTCCAAGTGCTGGAAGGGACTCTGTGTACATTCCCTTCTGATAGAGCTGCTCGCCCATAGCGAAGATCTGAACGCCCTTTGTCCAAGGCTCTACATTCTTCTTATCCTCTGGAACCTTGCCCTCAAGGTCCTTACATGTATAGTAGAGACCTGTTGCTGCATTCTGGTCAACAGCTGCATTTCCACCTGCTGCGGCAGATTTGCCTGTTGTACCGCAGGAAACGAACAGTCCCACGATAAGGATGAGAGATACCAATAATGCTAAACTTCTTTTCATTTTTTCCCCCTAATGATTTGTGTAAAATGCATATTGTACATTTACTTGGTTATCATCAATAATTATCACCTATAGATATAAAAAAAGGCAAGGAAAATATTTTTATTAAAAATTTGGCATTGATAACCAAAAATTATCAAAAAATATTTTCACTTGCCATTCGTAAGTGGCTGTCAAATAAAATTAATTATTTGCAGCAAGCACACTTCTTAGGAAATGGAACCTTGCATCCGCAAGCCTTCAGGGCAGCCTTGAGCTCTTTCATAGCAGCCTTAACGTCTGCTGGTGTGTTAGCTCCCAGGTTGCAGAGTCTGAATGTAGGCAGGTTTCCGATCTTTCCAGGATAGATTGTGATTCCCTCTTTGAACAGATAGTCATGAACTTTCTTGAAGTCGAACTTCTTGTCCTCTGGGTACTTGATAGCGATTACGAGACCAGTTGTGATCTTTGGATCCAGAAGCTCTTTCAGGCCCATTGCCTTTGCTTCGTCTCTGATGATCTTTGTGATGTCCATGAATCTCTTGTACTTAGCCTTCTCGCCCTCTTTGAAGTGCTCTTTAAGAGCCTGCTGCATTGAGTAGATGATCTGTACAGGAGGTGTGAAGTTCATCTCGCCGTGCTCCTTGAAGTAGCTGTACTGTCTCCACAGGTTGCAGTAGTAGCTTCTTGGCTTGTAATCCTTCAGCTTCTCGATCTCAGATACTTTTCCGATGAGGAATGAGCATCCTGTGAATGCGTTGATACCCTTCTGGCTGGAAGCCATGCAGAAGTCGATGTTGTCCTTGTATACATCGATAGGGATGATTCCCAGTGTTGATGTGGTATCGGAGATGAAGATCTTTCCGTACTTGTGAGCGATTGCGCCAACCTCTCTGATAGGGTTGCAGAGACCTGTTCCTGTCTCCTGGTGTGCCATGTAAACAGCTGCTACGTCGTCCTTGTTCGCAGCAAGAGTCTCCTCAACCTTCTTCAGGTCAGGAAGAGTAAGAATGTCGAATGCGCAGTTTACAACAGGAATTCTGTAGTACTGTGCAGCCTGCATAGCTCTGTCGTTGTAGAAACCGTTGTTGACGATCATGATCTTCTTTCCGTCTGGGATAAGAGAACCAACTGCAACGTCGATACAGATGGAACCGGATCCTGCGAAGAGTGTTGCAACATAGTCGCCCTTCTTTCCGTGAACGATCTTTACAAGGTCATCAGCAACTTTTCTTGTGATAGCTGCGAAAGATCCCTCTCTGTGGCAGATATCGTCCTGAAGCAGGGAAGCCTTGACTGTCTTTGTTGTTGTTGAAGGACCTGGGTTCAGAAGGATAGTCTTCTTCAGAGTTTTCTGAATTTTAATGTCTTTTAATTTCATAATATTCTCCTTTTATGAGTTTTCAAAATCCTAAAATGGATAACTTTAGTTATATTCTACCTTTTTATATAAAACAGTCAATTAGAAATAAGCTATGTTAATGAAATATTTTCATATTTTTTTTATTTTATATGAAATTTTGGCTTTATATAACGGATATTTTAGAGATATTTGATATGCAAATAATTGTTAAAAATATATAAAAAAGGAAAACCCGATGCTGGACGCCTGGGAGGATTTCTTCTATTAAGTCCTTATAATAAATATGTTTTTAGGAGAAATTTGAACCTGAAATGTTAAAAAAATGTAAAAACTTTGGTAATTTAGAGATATTAGAGAAAATTAATAAAATATTTTTGTTAATATTGTGTAAAAAGAAATTTTTATTCTTGACAATTTAATTAACTATGATAACATCAAAAATACAGAATTAGTTTTCTGTCACCAAAGTTTTTTGGTGAATTAAATTTTAGGAGAGAAAAATGAAAAGAAGTATCGTACTCGCTCTTTGCTTGATTCTCTGCGCTTCCATGGCATTTGCTAACGGAACAGCTGAAGGAAATGCAGCTTCCGGAAACAAAGCTATCATGGGAACATCAAGCTTAGGTGGATCCTGGTATCCTACAGGATCAGCTATTGCAGGTCAGGTTATGACACACACTGACTCCATCATCACAGCACAGGCTACTGGCGGTGGAACAGAGAACCTGAGACTTATGATGCAGAACCAGATGCAGATTGGTCTGTTCGAGACAAACGTAACATTCTACGCTTTCAATGGCGAGAAACTGTTCGAAGGTCAGAAATATGACAACCTGAGATTCTGTGCTAACCTGTATCCACTGGTATTCCAGGCACAGGTACAGAAGGCATCAAAGTTCAACACATTCAAAGAGTTCTGCGCTGCAAAAGCTAGCTTCTGCCCAGGATCCCCAGGATCTGGAGACGAAGTTGCATGGCAGGAAATCTTCGAAGGCGCATTCGACACCAACTATAAAGACATCGTATGGAAGCCACTTTCCCACAACGAAAGAGTTATGGCATACCAGGACAGACTTCTTGATGGTATCGGACACGAGACAGCAGTTCCAGCAGGTGCTATCCTTGAGTCATCCGCTCAGATCCCTGTAAGAATTCTTGCAATCGGCGGCGCTGAGAGAGACAAGCTGATGGCTAAGTATGCATGGGTTGGAAAATGGACAATTCCTGCAAACTCCTACAATGGACAGGACGAAGCAGTTGAGACTGTAACAACAGGTACATGTCTTGGTGCAGATGCTGTAAACGCTCCAGAGAAAGTTGTATACGACATGGTATCAACAATCTACGGACCTGGCCTCAAGGCTATCCAGTCTGTACACTCATTCACACCTTACATCACTCTTGACATCGCTCTTGATGGAAGAGGAGCAATTCCTCTGCACGCTGGTGCTGAGAAATTCTACAAAGAGAAAGGTATGATCAAATAAGTTTCTAAAACTTAGTTGAACACAGGGAGTGCATCTGAGCAATCAGATGCACTTCTTTATGTTTATTATTCATCATGAATTTGCAAAAAAAGACTAACCAGGAGATTTCGAATGGGGGACAAAGATAACGAATATTTGAAGGACGTTGCTGACCAGCTTAAAGGAATGGACGAATCAGCCAGAAAAGAAGCTGCAGAAATGGCCAAAAAAGCAGAGGAGATGGATAAGCAATTATCCGGATACCGCGATAACAAAAAATCTATTCTTGCACTGATTTCTGTTGTCGCTGTATGTTTCGCTCTGTTCCACTTCTATACAGGTGGATTTGGAATGTTTACCGCCATCAGACAGAGAGCTATTCACTTGGCATTCGCTCTCTGGATCTGTATGATGAGATATTCTTCCAACAAGAACGCAGGACCGAAGGTGGAACCATGGTTGCCGCACTTCTTCCTGTGGATTATGATAATGGGTACAATCAACATTCCGCTGATTGACTATGCAAGAAAGGCAAAAGTCAACATGACAATTCCTGTGCTTGTAATCGGCGTTGTATGTATTATCTGCGCTGTTCTGAGCAGAATGATTACCCTTAAATTGAGAATGAAATCCAACAAGACTGTTGAAGACGGTCCAATGTGGTACGACTGGCTGTTCCTTATTGCAGCAACCTGCGGTTGTATCTATATGGCTATCAATACTGATAAGATTCTCCAGAGAGCAGGTATTGTTTACACAATCGACCAGATCATGGCTCTCTACCTGTTGATCGGTACTATCGAGGCAACAAGAAGATCTATCGGTAAAGTCCTTATGTGGATCGGTATCTTCATGCTTCTGTACTGCCGCTTCGGTTTCCTCTGCGGTGGAATCTGGAAGCATCCTGGATTCAGTTTTGCTATGATTACAAGACACTTTGTACTTACAGACGCAGCGCTGTGGGGAACACCTATCGGAGTATCTGCATCTTACATCTCCCTGTTCCTGCTCCTCGGTGCAGCTCTTCATGCAACAGGTCTTGCAGAGCTTCTGCTTAAAGTTGCAAAGGGTCTCGTTGGTCACTTCGTAGGTGGTCCTGCAAAGATGGCCGTAGTTGCATCTTCTATGTTCGCTATGATCTCCGGATCTTCAACATCTAACGTTGCAACAACTGGTGTTATCACCATTCCTCTGATGAAGAGAACTGGTATTCCTGCAGCCCTGGCTGGAGCTACTGAGGCTTCCGCTTCCATGGGTGGTCAGGTAACTCCTCCTGTAATGGGTGCCGTAGCATTCATCATGGCAGAGTTCCTTGGAATCAGCTACATCTCCATCATCACAGCAGCTGCAATCCCTGCTCTTCTCTATTATGTTTCAGTATTCACAATGATCCACTTCGAATCACATAAGATCGGAGCTTGGGGACTTAAGAAGTCTGAGATCGACCCGACCTGGAAACACGATATCCTTACTAAGGGTTACCTGATTCTTCCTGTAGTTATGCTGGTTTACATGCTGGTTAAGGGTTATACTGCAATGGCTGCATGTTTCTATTCATTCATCGTTGCTGTATGTCTCTCCTTCTTCAGAAAAGACACAAGACTCAACCTGAAAAAGTTCAAGGGTATCTTTGAGCAGGCAGGTATGACACTGTGTGTAGTAGCTGTTCCATCAGCTATTGCAGGATTCGTAGAAGGTACTGCAACTCTTACAGGTCTTACACCTCATATCACCAAGGTTCTTACTGAGCTTTCACACAGTAACCTTTACCTGACACTGATCATCACAATGCTTATGTGTCTGGTTCTCGGTATGGGTGTTCCTACAGTTGCTAACTACATCCTTATGACCATCATGACAGTTCCTACAATGATTTCTGTAGGAGTTATGCCACTGGCAGCACACCTGTTCTGCTTCTACTTCGGTATTATGTCAGAGCTTACACCTCCAGTAGCTATCACATCCTACACAGCAGCAGCTATCGCTGGTGCTCCATTCTGGCCGACAGCATTCAACGCCGTCCGCCTGGCAGCCGTTGCATACATCGTACCTTACATCTTTGTATTCAACACATCACTGCTTCTCGGAACCGAGCCATTTACACCTGCTGTAATCTGGGGCGTTATCACTGCTGCATTCGGTTCTTGTAGCTTCGCTATCGGTATGGCTGGCTTCATCAGAAGAAAGATGTTCCTTATCGAGCGGTTTGCAATCTGTATCTTTGCGATCTTCATGATCGTACCTACAGTTGTTACCGACGCTATCGGTATTGCTGGTGTTTTATTCATCATCGCTATGCAGTGGATTTATAAGAAGAATCCAAAGAACTACATCCCACCGGTTAAGCCAAAGGAAGCTGCTTGATTTAATGTCAAGTTTTTCGAGACCTCCCGCAAGGGAGGTCTTTTTTTTTGTCTTGTTATCTGATATAATTTCCATATTCAATTGGAGTTGACATGAGGACAGAAGTTTATTACCGCGATAACGCCATTGACGGCAGGTCCCGCAAGGTTCTTGCCTCTTTGAAGCAGAATATCGACAGCCGTATCCAGAACGTTGCTATGGCTGATGTTTACCTTACTAAAGATATCAAGGGTATGACCCCGGAACTGGCAGCTTTTCTTTTTGCTGATGCTGTAGCCCAGCGCACTGCAGTGGACAGCCCTGTGGCAGAAGGGTCTCTGCTGCCTGACTGGAAATATGCAGTGGAGGTGACCTACCGACCTGGAGTTACAAACCCTACAGCAATTACTGCCAGAAAATCAATAGAGACTGCCCTGGGACGGAAGCTGGGTGCCGATGAGATGGTGCAGACTGCAGTGCAGTACCTGATCGAGGGGCCGGAGCTTACCGAGGAGCAGATTGCTTCCATGCAGAAGTCCTTCTACAACCCGCTGGTGCAGCAGGCTGAATTCATAAAGAGGGAAGAGTGGGGCTCAAAAAAGCTTCCTGACTTCTATCCATATAAAGTGGTTTCCAGCGATGTGACTATCAAGGATTTTGATCTTACATCCATGGATGATGCTGCTCTGGAGAAGCTTTCTGAGGAGCGCCTTCTGGCCCTCAACCTGACAGAGATGAAGTCTCTCCAGAAATATTTTGCGAATCCCGATACCCTTGCGGCCCGGAAGAAGGCAGGCATGGGGAACGCAACCGATGTGGAGCTTGAGATGATAGGCCAAACCTGGTCTGAGCACTGCAAGCACAAGATATTCAGCGCCGACATCGACTACGAAGACACCGAGGCTGGAACAAAGGAGCATATCAAATCACTCTATGCTTCTTACATAAAAAAGACAACAAAAGATCTGTGGGACAAGAAGCCTTTCCTCCGCTCTGTATTCAGCGACAACTCAGGTGTAGTGGAGTTTGACAAGGACAACCTGGTGTGCTTCAAGGTGGAGACCCACAACTCTCCATCTGCCCTGGATCCATACGGCGGAGCAATAACCGGCATCGTAGGTGTGAACCGGGACATAATCGGAACAGGCAAGGGAGCCCGGCCATTCTTCAACACAGACTTCCTCTGCTTCGGAAATCCCGATACACCGGATGAAGATATCCCTTCAGGACTTCTCCATCCAAAGGCTGTTATGAGCGGTGTCCACCACGGCATTATCGACGGTGGAAACCAGTCTGGTATTCCTACTGTTGCTGGTGGATTCCTCTTCGATGATTCATACACTGGAAAGCCCCTTGTGTTCTGCGGCACCGGCGGAATAATGCCGGCAGCTATGGCAGGGGAGGGAACCTGGATAAAGCATATCAACCCAGGCGACAAGGCTGTCATGATAGGTGGCCGCATCGGAAAGGACGGCATCCACGGTGCCACCTTCTCATCCCTGGTACTGGATGAGGCATCCCCTGTTTCTGCAGTGCAGATCGGCGACCCTATAACACAGAAAAAGATGAGCGACTTCCTCATGGAGGCCAGAGACCTGGGCCTCTACCAAGGAATAACTGATAACGGCGCCGGCGGCCTCTCATCCTCCCTGGGAGAGATGGCAGAGTACTCCAACGGCGTTGTCATAGACTTAGATAAATGTCCGCTTAAATACCAGGGCTTGGCTCCATGGGAAATCCTGGTTTCAGAATCCCAGGAGCGGATGAGCCTGGCAGTGGAAGAGAAAAACTTAAAGGCCTTCTTGGACCTGGCTGCAAAGCGGGATGTAGAGGCCACAGTAGTGGGCGAGTTCAACGGCTCAGGCTTCATCAGCATCCTGGGAGGAGGCCGTCTTGCAGGATACCTTTCCATGGAGTTCCTCCACAAAGGGCTTCCTGCAATGCACCTCAAGGCAGTATGGAAACGTCCTGCCGCCCCAGAGGTGAAAATAGAGAAAGAAGATCCGAAAGAATTACTTATAAAAATACTTGGGGATCCTAATGTGTCATCCCGTGAGACACTGGTGCGGCAGTACGACCACGAGGTAGGTGCTGTCTCTGTAGTAAAGCCCTTTGTGGGCGTAAACTCAGATGCACCATCCGACGGCGCCGTGCTAAAGCCAGTATATGGCAGTTCCAAGGGCGTCACCGTGACCCACGGTATCTGCCCAAGGGTGGGCGACTGGGATACCTACAACATGGCACAGTGCGCCGTGGATGAGGCGTTCCGCTCCCACATCGCCCTGGGTGGCGACCCACAGGTGGCCTCTGTGCTGGACAACTTCTGCTGGCCAGACCCGGTGAAGTCGGCCAAGACCCCGGATGGCGAATACAAGCTGGCCCAGCTGGTGCGCACCTGCAAGGGTGTAAACCGCATCTGTCTGGACTACGGCCTGCCTCTTATCTCCGGCAAGGACTCCATGAAAAACGATGCCAGCATGAACGGCAAGAAGGTTTCTGTAAGGCCTACACTCCTTATCTCGCTCATGGGTATGATTAAAGATACCGAGAAAGCCATGACCTCTGACTTCAAAGAGGCAGGCGACTACATCTACATCCTGGGCAACACAACAGGTGCGCTGGGTGGCTCCATCTACGAGAAGATAAAAGGGCACAGCCTTGGCGCTTCGCCAAGCGTGGACACCAAGGGTGCATTCAAGATGTACTGCCAGCTGGCCAGCACTATTGAGCAGGGGCTTGTGGCCTCCTGCCACGATATGTCGGACGGTGGTCTTGCAGTGGCCGCCTGCGAAAGCGCGCTGGGTGGCATGTGCGGCTGCGACATCGACCTTTCTGGCATCCCAGGCGACGCAGGCCTGGATGATATCAGGACTCTGTTCGCCGAGTCGCCGTCCCGGTTTGTGATTTCGGTGAAGAAGGGGAATGCTGACAAGTTCGAGGCTCTTATGGCGGGTACTCCGTTTAAGCGAGTTGGCCAGACCAATGGCTCCGGTACTGTGGCATTCGGGCGTGATGGCAAAGCTATTTTAGCTGTTACATGCGATGAGATCGTAAAAGCATGGAAGAGGGAAATATAATGGCAAAGGTTGCAATACTTACAGGCTACGGCATCAATGCTGACAACGAGCTTAAGGAGGCATTCCTCAGGGCCGGTGCCAAGCAGGCAGACAGAATACACATAAACGATATGATAGAGAAGCCGGAGATACTGGACGGCTACCAGATCCTGGGCTTCCCCGGCGGCTTCTCCTTCGGCGACCACCTTGGCAGCGGCCTGGTTATGGCCCATCTGTTCAAGCAGAACCTGAAGGGCGTTCTGGACAAGTTCATCGCCCAGGGCAAGCTGATAATCGGAATCTGCAACGGTTTCCAGGTCCTTGTCAAAATGGGAGTTCTTCCTAACTTTGACGGCAACTGGACTCAGGAGGTTTCCCTTATCCACAACAACACAGGAGTGTTTGAGAACAGCTGGCTCAATGTCCGCTTCAATACCGATTCTCCATGCGTATGGACCAAGGGACTCAAGGATATGGATATTCCAATCCGCCACGGCGAGGGACGCTTCATCACTAAGGATAAAGCAGTTCTCGACAGAATCAAGGCCCTCCATCTGGATACAGTTATCTACAACGACCGGAATCCTAACGGCTCTGAATGCGACATAGCGGGAATCACCGACACCACAGGTCGCATACTGGGACTTATGCCCCATCCAGAGGCATTCCTTACCCCTGAGAATCATCCAATGTGGAAACGGCAGGAGATTAAGGAGGCAGCTGGCCTTGCTCTCCTTAAAAACGGAGTTGACTATATAGACAATAGGAGCGGCTTATGAAAAAGATTATAGAGAAATGGTGTAACATAAGCCTTATCATCCGTATATTCGTGGGTTTAGTGCTTGGTGCAATTCTGGGTCTTATCCTGCCTCAGGCCACTGGTCTGGCAATTTTAGGCAGTGTCTTTGTTGGTGCCCTTAAGTCCATAGCTCCAGTGCTGGTATTTCTTCTGGTGGCCAGCGCTCTCTCCAGAGCCCATTCCAATATCGGCCCCCGGTTCCGTACTGTCATCATCCTCTATCTTCTCAGCACTCTTCTGGCAGCCATTGTATCGGTGGCAGCAAGCTTCATCTTCCCGGTGAAAATCACATTCACCACATTGGCAACAGCAACAGCTCCTGATGGAATTGCAGAGGTTCTGCAGAACCTTGTTCTGAACATGGTCACAAACCCGATCTCCTCCATCTCCAGCGCCAACTATATGGGTGTCCTCTTCTGGGCTGTGGTGGCAGGCCTCTGCTTAAGAAAAACAGCCTCTGAGACCACACTGAACTTTGTCTCAGACCTGGCAGCATGTGTATCTCTAATTGTACGCATAATCATCCAGTTTGCACCATTTGGTATTATGGGTCTTGTGTTTGCTTCTGTATCTGAGAGTGGCCTGGACATCTTCACCGACTACGGAAAGCTTCTTGTTGTTCTTGTAGGCAGCATGTTCTTTGTTGCCCTGATTGTGAACCCGATTATCGTTGGGCTTTTCCTGCGCCGGAACCCTTATCCGCTGGTGTTCAAATGCCTGAAGGAAAGCGGACTTACCGCATTCTTCACCCGCAGTTCTGCAGCCAACATTCCTATCAACATGCAGCTGTGCGAGCGGCTTGGTCTTGAGAAGGATTTCTACTCTGTCAGCATTCCGCTGGGTGCCACCATCAATATGGATGGTGCTGCTGTGACAATTACAGTGATGGCACTGGCAGTCTGCAACACCATGGGTATTTCAGTTGATATTCCTACTGCGATTCTCTTGAGTGTGATGGCTACTTTAGGTGCCTGCGGTGCATCCGGTGTGGCAGGTGGATCTCTGCTTCTTATTCCGCTGGCCTGCTCCCTCTTCGGTATCAGCAACGATGTTGCCATGCAGGCTGTAGCCGTAGGCTTTATCATCGGAGTAGTGCAGGATTCTGTGGAGACAGCCCTCAACTCAAGCGGCGACGTGCTCTTCACTGCAACCGCTGAGTATCACGACCGTATGAAGGCTGGAGAGCCAGTCAACTTTTTAGGGAAATCAGAATAAGAGTTTGGTAAGTTCTTTTGCCACTGCAGCTGCCACAGCAAGCTTGTAATCGAAACGGCTTTCCTGTGGCAGTATTTTTATGTGGTGCTGTTTCACATTGCCCTTGAAATCAATGGCAAAATAAATCTCGCCTGGAACGGAGTCGCCGTTGGCCGGGTCAACATTGCCCATGCTGCCTGTGACCCCGACCCCGATGTCGGCACCAAATGCTTTGCGGCATGCAGTGGCCATAGCCACTGCGGTCTCGCCTGAGTAGACACCGTGCTTTTCGATGATTTCAGAAGGCACCCCGGCCTGGATCTTGGCCTGGTTTGAGTAGGTGATATAAGCCCCCCTGAGTATGGCAGAGGATCCCTCTGTGTCGGTTATCAGGGAGGCGATAAGCCCGGCGGTGCAGCTTTCCATGGTGGTGATAGAGATATTCTTCTCTATAAGGGCTTTTGTTATAGCCCTGTAGGCCTCATGTACAAGCTGCAGCCGGGTTTCCATATTATTTGTTGATAGCCTCTGCAACTGCTACTGCAACTGCTACGGAAGCGCCAACCATAGGGTTGTTTCCCATGCCGATAAGGCCCATCATCTCAACGTGTGCAGGAACAGAGCTTGAGCCTGCGAACTGGGCGTCGGAATGCATTCTTCCCATGGTGTCGGTCATACCGTAGGATGCAGGGCCTGCTGCCATGTTGTCCGGATGCAGTGTCCGTCCTGTGCCGCCGCCTGATGCCACAGAGAAGTACTTCTTCCCCTGCTCCACGCACTCTTTCTTATATGTGCCTGCTACAGGATGCTGGAAACGGGTAGGGTTGGTGGAGTTTCCTGTGATGGAGATATCAACTCCCTCCTTGTGCATGATTGCAACACCTTCCCGCACATCATCTGCACCGTAGCACTTTACTGCGGAGCGCTCGCCGTCGGAGTATTTGATCTCCTTCACAACCTCAAGCTTTCCAGTGTAGTAGTCGAACTTGGTCTGCACATATGTGAATCCGTTGATACGGCTGATGATCTGTGCCGCATCCTTTCCGAGGCCATTCAGGATTACACGGAGTGGAGTCTTCCGTGCCCGGTTTGCGCTCTTTGCAATACCGATGGCTCCCTCTGCGGCAGCAAAGGATTCGTGGCCTGCCAGGAAGGCGAAGCACTTGGTCTCGTCGGAAAGGAGCATAGCTGCCAGGTTTCCGTGTCCAAAGCCAACCTTGCGGTCATCTGCGACAGAGCCTGGGATACAGAAGGACTGTAAGCCTTCTCCCAGAGACTTTGCAACGTCGTAGGCAGTTTTGTCACCTTTCTTTATTGCAATAGCGGCTCCTACAGTGTAGGCCCACTTTGCATTCTCGAAGCAGATAGGCTGGATTCCCTCCACAATCTTTGGAACATCCAGACCTTTCTCTTCGCAGATCTTCTTGCATTCTTCTATAGACTTGATTCCATATTTACCGATAGCCTTGAGGATCTGAGCCTCCCGGCGTTCATAGCTTTCAAACAGTGCCATCTTCTCACTCCTTCCTTGGGTCTATCAGTTTCACAGCACCCTGCTCAGGTGTGGTCCGTCCGTACTGTCCCCGGGCCTTGTCCATTGCTGTCTTGGGGTCGTCTCCCTTCTTGATGAAGTCCATCATCTTGCCGAAGTTTATGAACTTGTAGCCGATGATTGCACCATCCTTGTCCACAGCCACCTTCTCCACATAGCCCTCTGCCATCTCAAGGTAGCGGGGGCCTGTCTTAAGGGTTGCGAACATAGTTCCCACCTGGCTCCGGAGTCCTTTGCCCAGGTCCTCAAGGGATGCGCCCACTACAAGACCGCCCTCGGAGAATGCAGACTGGGATCTTCCATATACAATCTGGAGGAAGAGCTCCCGCATTGCTGTGTTGATGGCGTCGCACACCAGGTCTGTGTTGAGGGCCTCAAGCAGTGTCTTGCCGATGAGGATCTCGCTGGCCATTGCGGCGGAGTGGGTCATGCCGGAGCATCCGATAGTCTCCACCAGCGCTTCCTGGATAATGCCGTCCTTCACATTGAGGGTAAGCTTGCAGGCTCCCTGCTGAGGAGCGCACCAGCCGATACCGTGGGTGAAGCCGGAAATATCTTTTATCTCTTTCACCTGAACCCATTTTCCTTCCTCGGGAATCGGGGCAGGACCATGATAGGCAGCTTTTGCCAATGGACACATATGTTCCACTTCTGCCGAATAAACCATAGTTTATCTCCTAATTAAGTGTTTTTTTGATTATACGCTAAAAATAGTAAACAATCAATTCTTAGTTATGGAAGGTAAATAAGGCTGAAACAGAGATGTATTTCACGATTGTGAGAATTCTATTCTTTTAATATATCTTCACCATCTGAATTGCGTAGACCTGTTGGGTTGCCAACTTTTACTAATTTTAGTTTATCTAGCAATCGCCTTGTAAGGGTTCTTGATGTAATATGATAATCTTCTGTTTCAACACCTGCGTTTCCTACAACTTTATTTGTATAAACATCAGTAAATGTTAGATTAACTTTAAAAGAAGCAATTATTACTCCCATTCCTCCAACATATTCTATTAGAACTTGTTTCGGGTCATCTTCCAAAACATCTTCGGATATAACTTGAACTGTTGCTAAAAATGCTTCATTTAAATCTGATACACACTTATCAGTTTTTTTAATATAGTCTCCAGCATATTTAAAAATTACATCTGTTTTTATGGCAAAATTAACATTTTGAGGAACTATGCCCTTTTTCCCTAAAAAATAAACATCATTTAAAGATGAATAAGCCACACCGACAATTTTGAATTCATCATTGATTACAGGGCCACCGCTATTTCCTGGTTGAATAGGCGCAGAAATCTGTATACTTGGAATTGCTTTGGGAAGATTTGTAGAACTAATAATGCCATCAGTTACTTTGACATCATCTCCAAGCACATCTGGCATTGGATAACCTAAAACAGTAATATGTTCGCCACTTGAATTATTCTCGGATTTTTCTACATCAAAATAATATTGAATTTCCTCTGATAACTTTAAAACAGCAATATCTAAAGATTTATCGATGTATAGAAGTGAAGCCGTCATTGTTTTATCTCCAGATTTAACAGTAATCTTTCTTCCATTTTCATTTCTGATAACGTGGCAATTTGTTATCACCACATCAGGAGCAATCGCGAAACCACTTCCATAACTTGTTGGTCGTAAACCAATTATCTCATTCTTATTTTCAATAATCGAATACTTTAAATCATTTTCCTTTAAAGCTTCTTCTATTCCTTTTATTATTTCGTCATCTCTAACTGTTATTCTATTTAGTGGATTATTTGATAAAATATAAAAAACTGTTTCTGGTGTATATAAAGCATCTTTTTCAACAGAAATACATCCAATTGTTAAAAACAAAAAGACTATACATAATACTTTTAAGAAAACTTTCATTTTAACCTCTTTTGCAGTATAACATAAAATCACACCTCATGGCGGATTATTTCATTGATAATTTTTGTTGCTTTTTTTCGGGGGGGGGGTATATTAAAAATGAGGTTTTTATGAAGAAGATCTTTTTATTATTTTTAATTGTTGTGCCCTGTATTTTTGCTTTGTCTTGTGACAGTGGTGGTGGCGGTGATGATGACGTAGCTCCATTTATTCAAAATCTTACAATCCTTGCCGACCCCGGGGATTATGTTGAGACAACCTCTTTTTCGGTTGGAGATACCATCTATGTAGCATTTGAAGCATATGATGAAAATAAGGATATTAAATCTGCGATTGCGACTTTTTATGATGCTACAACATTTGATTTTAGAGGTGAATTAGAGTTGGCTCTTCCCAAGCAAACTGATAAAGGAATGGTATATCTTTTAGTATTTATTCCGGGAGCAGAAGATATCGGAACAAATAAGTTGTATCTCTATATTAGAGATAAAGCTGGAAAAGATAGTAATGTGCTAAGCAAAAATATTACAGTTCATTGATTAAGATTTTATACAAATGCGCCCCCTCAACAGGGGGCTTTTTTAATGCACATTTTCAGTGTGACATTTTTTCAGAACAGTTTTTTCGTAAGAGTTATTGCATCGTGGCTGCAGATCTCGTGGCAGCAGTAGCAGCGGATGCATTTTGTGTAGTCGGCCTTGATTCTGTTTTCCTGCACCGACAGGGCTTTTGCAGGGCAGATGCGGACACATTCTCCGCACAGCTTGCAGATTTTAGGATTGAAGACAGGGCGCTTAACTGTCAGGTTTTTAACAAGGCGGAAGGCCCACTCCGGCATATAGTCCCTGAACATGGAGGCATCGTGGAGGTGGCGGATAAGCCGGTAGTCTTTTATAAGGAGGTCTTCTGCTTTCTCCAGAGGATAGTTGATCGCCTCGCCTGGTTTGAGCCAGAAACCGCACTCAAGGGCCTGGGAGAGGATTGGCAGTGATTCAGCCTTATAGCCCATTATGCGGGCTGCAGTAAGGTCCAGGGCCAGCACATTGTCTGATGCCAGGAGCAGCCCTACATTGCGTGGCCAGCCGCTTCCCGGGCCCGGCCCCTCCATGCCCACTATGGCATCCATTATTGCGTAGTCAAGTTTTACTGCCAGGTTCAGGTCCACGATCATCTGGGCAAAGTTATCCCGGTCCGGGAAGCGCAGGTGCAGGGCCGACTTGGAGAGCCCCGGCACCAGGCCGAACAGATTCTTTATGGCACCGGTGTAGTACATAAGGGAATGGGTCTTCATCTTGGCCATGGAGATGACTATATCCACATCCTTCAGGATTGAGGCCAGCTGGAAACTTTTTACCAGTCTCCCCTCTGGTGCCGGTATGGTTGCAGTCTGGGTGAAGTCTTGCCAGGTGGTGCCGCATTCATCTGTGACCTGCTTAAGCCCAGCCCGGCTCCCGGCTGAATCCTGGTTCTGGAATGCGGGACTGTCTCCCACGAATATGGTGTTGCCATTCTTCTGCAGATATTGTATTACAGCCTTGAGCACGGAAGGGTGGGTGGTGACTGCTTTCTCGGGCTGGGAGGCATAAAGTATGTTGGGCTTAAGCAGGATTTTCTTGCCGCTGATTTTATCCAGGCCAACGCTGTCCAGGAGCTTGTTCATTATTTGAACAACTTTCTCTTCGCCATAATCGGGGCATTTGAGGATTGATACATCAGCCATGGCGCTTCTCCAGACAGCAGTAGTAGATTGGCCCTGCACCTGTTGTATCGGGCAATATCTGGATGCCGTACTTGGTCTTCTCACCGATCTCCGGTTCCAGCTCTATGATGTCGAACAACCCTTTTCGCTTTTTGAAAAGCTTCTCCACCACGCCGTCGTTTTCCAGTGGCGATATGGAGCAGGTGGAGTAGACAATCCTACCCCCTGCCTTGGCTGCATCCAGGGCGGCTGCCAGCATTGCGAACTGCCGTATGGCCAGCTGCTTTGTCCTTGCCGGTGTCCACTGGGCTAAGTAATAGGGGGATGAAAGCACGTGCCGCTCTGATGAGCAGGGGGCATCCAGCAGCACCCGGTCGTACATATCCTTCTGGTACAAACCCCAGGTGGCGGCGTCATGGCCTGTTATATGCACAGTGCTGGCAATGGATGCCGGCAGATGCTCGTTGACCACAGTCTTGAGCCGCATCCTCCGGTCTGCCGACTTATCGTTGGCCACCAGTGTGCCGGCCTCTCCTTTGGCCAGGGCTAGTATCAGTGTCTTGCCACCTGGGGCGGCGCACAGGTCCAGCACGCTGTCCCCCCTCTGCACATCCAGCGCCTTGGCAGGGTAGGTGGAGGCCTTGTCCAGGAAGTATGGCTTTAATAGCCCCTCTTCCAGTGTGCAGTAATCGGACTCGCCGGCAAATGCATCCTTAAGGGCATCCCACCGGTCGAGCCATATATTGCGGTAGTATGTATCAAAATCCTCTTTCTGTCTCACTTGCTGTTCTTAACCTTGGCACTCAAAGCCTTGAACTTCTTTTTGGCCAGAGCGTTGAAGGCTCCTGGATCCATGCCGGTGAAGAGCTTTATTCCCTCATCGATGGTGGAGATAGGATAGATGTGGAACTGTTTCTTCGCAACCGCATCAATTATCTCCTGGGACAGCAGGATGTTGTCTATGTTGCTCTTCGGGACAATCACCCCCTGCTTTCCGGTAAGGCCCCTCTGCTTGCAGAGTTTGAAGAAGCCTGTTATCTTCTCGCTCACTCCACCTATAGGCTGGATGTCACCATGCTGGTTCATGGAGCCGGTCACTGCCAGGTCCTGGTGCAGGGGCACTCCTGTCACTGATGAAAGAATTGCATATATTTCTGCAGCCGAGGCAGAGTCGCCGTCCACCACTCCATAGCACTGCTCAAAGCAGACACTGGCTCTGAAGGACATATGATAGTTGTCTTCGTATTTTGCGCGGAGGAAGCCATCTGTAATCATCACAGCCTTGTCAAGAATCTCGCTGGAAAGATCAGACTCGTGCTCAATGCTTATAATGCCGTCATCTCCGGCAGAGCATACTGCAGTGATAAGGGAAGGGTGTCCGAACTCATAGGCATCCCTTACTATTGTGAGGCCGTTTACAGCTCCCACTCTCTTGCCGTCGGTCTGGATCTTTATGTTTCCATTCTCAAGCTCGTCGAAAACATGATCCTCGTACATGCTCACAAGATAGCGCTTCTCTTCCTCTGCCTTCTTAAGGGACTCCACTGTGATCTCCTTAAGCCCCATCTCCTTTGCCCAGTAGTTGGCCTCGGAGATAAGGTCGGTGATTTTTGAGAAGCGGACAGAAAGCTTTCTTCTGTTCTCTGTCAGCCTTCTTGCATATTTAAGCACATATCCGATTCCTTCGTCAGTTATGGGCTTATATTTCATCTTCCTGACAAATTCGACAACAAAGCAGACAAACTGCCTTATGTTCTCCTCGTTGTACTGCATCTGGCTCTCGAATACAGCAAGGACATTGAAATATTTGCCGAAGTCCACATCGGAATGGGACAGCTTGAAGAATGTCTCGAAATCTCCGATAAGAATCACCTTCACATCAATCTTTATAGGCTGGGGCTTTATGAATGATCCCGCTGTGCTGAAGGGGCTGCTCTGAGGCTGTATCTGCAGCTCTCCGTTCTTAAGTGTCCGCTTGAGATACTCCCATGAGTCATCCACCGACACATCATCTGCATTTATGACCAGGAAGCCCCCGGATGCCTTAAGGAGGGAACCGCTCTTTATGCACATGAAGCTGCTCTTGGGCTCTCCGGTGGAGGATTCGGGCCTGTACTCGATGGAGCCGAACAGATTGCTGTAGGAAGGGTGAGTCTCGTAGATGACAGGGCAGTTCTTAGTCTTGGAATTATCCACCAGAACGTTCACCTCGTAGCGGGTGAATTCGCTCTCTATCTTCTCCCTGTCCTTCGGCTCCGGATTCTCTATGAAGAAGAGATCAAGATGATCCAGTATATCCTTCTTCATATCATCCAGATAATCGTTCACCTCTTTGTCCTTGAACTCCATCCTTATTTTCTCAAGCCCGGATGCGATGAAAGGGGCGGCATGCTTCTTCTTCAGCTCATCAATTTTCTCATCCAGGGCTGCTGCATTTATCTGGATCTTGCGGAACACATCATCAAACTTGTCCATATGGCGGAAGTATCTGACTCTCCAGCTTTCATATTCCTTCTTGGACAGCTTTTTCTGGTTCATCATATCCCTGAGCTCGTCCAGGGAAACCGGGTTGCCGTTGTAGACAGGATAGAGCTCCGGTCCCTGGTCAGGCTCCTCCTTGGATCTTATAAGGGCAAAATGATCCTTGTTCAGCCTTCTCTCGAAATCATCCCTGAGCTTGTTGTCCTCGTTCTCGTGGAAATTGAATATCTCGGTCTTCTCGCTTTTGAAAACCTTGTTCTCGGTCTGGATGCGCAGCTTCTTTCTTGCCAGTGTTATGAAGTTCCTTACAGCCTCCTTGAACTCTATTCCTTTTCCCTTCTGGAAGTAGAGAATGTTAGGTGAGTCGGGATCGGAGAAATTGCAGACACATACCACATCCTTAAGAGGGCGGCGATTCTTGTATTTTGTAAGGACCTTTCTTACAGTGGAACGCTTTCCTGTTCCCGAATCTCCGATTACAAAGATGTTGTAGCCCTTTGCATTGATTCCTACACCGAACTGCAGCGCCTTCAGGGCCCTCGGCTGCCCGATCACTGTCTCATCTAATTTTGTTTTTCTGTATTCTTGAATTTTTTTCAGGGGGACTGAATAGTCCAGGTCTTTTGCTTTTAATTCCATGTTTCAATTACATAAGAATGACTCTTTGTTGTCAAGAAGAGATTTATAATATATAATAAAAATATGAGGTTAAAAGAGCTTGATTCCTATTTCAGAAGCTTTCTTGCCATTGATGCTCTGGCAGGAACTGATATCTCTTTGAATGGAGTGCAGGTGGAGAATACTGCAGATATAACCTGCATTGCTTTTGCAGTTGATGCCTGCATGGAAAGTTTCCGCCGGGCCAGGGAAGCAGGTGCCCAGATGGTGTTTGTGCACCACGGCCTTTTCTGGGGACATGAGCAGTGTGTCACCGGTAGCCACTACCAGCGGCTCAAATTCCTTATGGAAAATAACATGGCTCTTTATGCGGCTCATCTTCCGCTGGATATTCATCCTGAACTGGGAAACAATGTATCTTTGGCTGCTGCGGCAGGACTTGCCGATTTAAAGCCTTTCGGAAAATTCCGGGGGATTGATGTGGGAGTGAAGGGCACCTTCAAGGAGCCTGTGACAACAGAGCAGGTCCTTGCCAAGCTTGGATACAGCAGAGCCGAGATGCTGGCATGCCTTTCCTTCGGCAGGGAGAAGAATCTGACAGGTGCGGTGATAACCGGCGGCGGCGAGCATGATGTATCTGATGCCATTGATGAGGATGTGGACCTTTATATAACAGGAGATGCGGCTCATGTGGTCTATCATACCTGTCTTGAGAACAGGATCAATATGATCTCTGCAGGGCATTACCGCACCGAGGTGTATGGTGTTCAGAATGTGGCGAAGAAAGTTTCCGCTGATCTGGATCTCAGGACAATCTTCATTGATGTTCCCACAGGACTGTGATAATGGATAAGAACGACAAGAAGCTGCCATTTATTCTTACGCTGGGTGTAGTGCTTGCAGACCAGCTCACCAAGTGGCTCATAACTGTGCTTATTCCTGTAAATGGAATAGGGGCCAGCTTTATGGGAGGCTTCCTGCGCATAATACATGCCCGCAACACAGCCATTGCCTTCAGCATAGGAACCTCCATGGCACAGTGGCTTAAAATTATATTATTCTCCGCAGTTCCCCTTGTCATTCTGGGTGTTATTGCTGTTTATCTTCTTAAGACCGATTCCCTGACCAGGCTTCAGAGATGGTCTGCCTGCGGTATCCTGGGTGGCGGTTTGGGAAATCTGGTGGACCGGATATTCAGGCCTCTGGGTGTTGTGGATTTTATTGATGTGAAATTCTACGGCCTTTTCGGTCTTGACAGGTGGCCCACTTTCAATGTGGCCGATGCAGCCATAGTGGTATGCGGTTTCCTTCTTGTGATCTCCTTCCTGGGTTCTAAAAAATATCATAAATTTTTATAAAAAAGTTGATTTTTTCTGTTGACATACCAGCCCTTTTTGTGCAATTGTTCTGCAAATAGTAAAGGAGGGAATTATGACTGAAAAATTTGAAGAGGAGATGAGAAAATCACTTTTATCTTTAAAGCAGGAACTTCTGGACAACATTAATTCGCAGAACAATTCCTTCCATTCCCTTTTCTCCAGCGCCGACCCTAAGGATGATGTGGATATCGCCTCTGATGAGATTGACAGAAAAATGCTTGAAAGCATGAGCAGCCAGGATGCTGATAAACTCACAAGCATTGAAGCGGCATTATCCCGTCTCGATGCAAAGCGGTTTGGAATCTGCCTGCAGTGCGGAAAGAAAATTTCTGAGGGACGGCTTAGAGCAATACCTTACGCAGTGTTCTGCATCGACTGCCAGAACAACAACGAAAGATAATCAGGCTTTCGGAGCTTCTGTATTCTTCTTCGCGAAATTGACAGCTAAAGTCCTGCCTCTGTATACCTTTGAGTTAAGGGTGTCCAGAACTTTCTGGACAGATGGCTCTGCCACATCCACAAAGGAATAATTGTCATGCATCTTTATCTGCCCGATCTCTGAACCGTCAATCTCTGCAGTTGCGGCGATGAAGCGGAGCAGTGCCTGCGGGTTCAGACCCCGTGTGCGGCCGATGTTGAAGAAAAGAGTTTTATAATCTTTATCGGCTCTGTTCTGGATTGGGGCATGTGCCGGCTTGGTGTTTGTAACCATGGTCTTGAAAAGGTATGCACTGAAATATCCCCTCATTGTGAAAGGAACATTTCTCTTCACCAGCTTCTTGAACTGGTTCATTTCGTTTGGATCCTCTTCCTCTTTGATGCTCTTGACCATTTTCTTTATAAGTTCTGCGTACTTGGTTTCCTGATCTGCACTGAATTCCATTTTTTCCTCCTGTCGTTCTGATGTGCTGCTCTTGATTCCCCGGTTGCTGTAAATAATCTGGGGATCAATCAGAAGGTGGTGAAAAATAGGTATCATTTCTCTGTCTTTTGTGAAGACCCAGAACCGGGTCAGCACGGAAAACGCAGAATGGATGAACTCGATGTCGTTGGAGAAGCCGTTGTACTGTTCATCTCCGCAGTCAACAATACAGGTCAAGATGGAGTCGGTGTCAAAGTTGCCCAGCCTGATATGATCTATAATCTTGTCTGGCGTAGAGATCAGGATGTCCGGCTTTTTCTCCAGGACAGCAAGCTCTCCTTTTGTATTATTCTCCTCGGAGAAGGAGACAACCGAAATTTTCGAGCCTCCTTCCCTGCAGAACAGCGCATACTGCTCTGATACTTTCTTTACGTCTTCCACAGATGGAACGATAACTAAAACTTTTAAACCGGGATCAGAATCGTCAAGGTAGATGATGGAGGAAATGATGTAGCTTACAATCTTTCCTGCATTTACTCCAGTTTCGGCAATTATGTTTTCTCCATCCAATGCCAAAGGTATAATTGACTTCTGGAGAAAAGTAAGCTCGCTAAAGCCCCCATCGTGTAATACCTGGAGAATCCTCTGCTCCCTGTTAACCATTGTGTCCTTCTGTAATATTTCTATGTATAAGATAAAATGAGAAGACGGAAATGTCAATATTGCCGAGGGGCTTGTCATATAGGGGATAAAATGATATCCTTGATTTGTCTTCGGGGCAGGGAGCATTTCCCTACCGGCTGTGAGCGCTTTTGAAGCGTAAGCCAGCGAGCCCTTTTCAAGGGGCACGATACGGTGCGATTCCGTAGCCGACAGTATAGTCTGGATGAGAGAAGATTTTTTTCACGTTTTTGCCCCGGGTCAGGGGTTTTTTTATGCCAGAAGAACAGTATATGAGACGGGCCATCCAGCTGGCTGCGGAAGGAGAGGGAAAAACCCGCCCCAATCCGCTAGTGGGCGCTGTTGTTGTAAAAGATGGACGGATCATAGGCGAGGGGTATCACACAAAGTATGGCAGCCTCCACGCAGAGCGGGAAGCTTTGGCTGACTGCGCCGGTCGTGGAGAGAGCCCAAAAGGTGCCGATATCTACGTTACTCTTGAGCCCTGCTGTCACACTGGCAAGCAGCCGCCCTGCACAGAGGCTCTGGTTGAATCTGGTGTGGGCCGTGTCATCATAGGCTCTGCCGACCCTAATCCCCTGGTTTCCGGCAAAGGGATTGCGTATCTGAGGCAGCATGGAATACAGGTGGAGACCGGCTTCCTTAAAGAGAAGTGCGATGCTCTCAACTCCATTTTCTTTCATTACATCACAACTGGAAAACCCTATGTTGCCCTTAAATATGCCATGACTGCCGACGGCCGCATTGCCACTGTGACCGGCGCCTCTAAATGGATTACAGGCGAGGAGGCAAGGAACCATGCCCATAGGCTTAGAAACCGCTATGCCGCTATTCTTGTAGGTAAGAACACAGTGCAGTCCGACGACCCCATGCTGAACTGCCGCCTTCCCGGCGGTGTCAACCCGCTGCGCATTGTGCTGGACTCCCGCCTGTGGATACCGCTGGAGAGCAAACTGGTGCAGACAGCCCGGAATATACCTCTTATGGTGGTATGCGGCGGCAAAGCCTCTGCTGATAAGAAAGGGGCTCTTGAGCAGATGGGAGCAGAGGTGCTCTCCCTCCCTGGTGCCGACGGGAGGCCTGACCTTAAGGCTCTGGTCTCTGAGCTGGGAAGGCGGGGCGTAGACAGCCTTCTTATAGAAGGGGGCAGCCAGGTCCATTACAGCGCCCTTGAGGCAGGAATAGTGAACCATATCTACAGCTATGTGGCACCCAAGATTTTCGGCGGAGAAAGGGCGCTGGGGCCGGTGTCAGGTGCCGGTGCCGAACAGGTCGCCGATGCATTCCATCTCTGCCGCACCAGGACACAGATTTTAGGAGACGATATTCTGATCGAATACGAGGTTTCAAAATGTTTACAGGAATAATTGAGGAGACAGGAACAGTACGCCATGTGTCCCTGAGTGGAAACTCAGGCCGCATCCAGATAGGGGCAGAGCTGGTCCTTTCCGGTACAAGGCCGGGGGACAGCATTTCGGTGAACGGCGTGTGTCTTACTGTCACAACTATGGATACAAAAAGCTTTACTGCCGATGTGATGGCCGAGACCCTGCGCCGTTCCAACTTGGGCCATCTTAAGGCCGGCGACCTAGTGAACCTGGAGCGGGCCATGCCGGCCGACGGCCGGTTCGGAGGCCACATAGTAAGCGGCCATATCGACGGCACCGGCACCGTCGCTGCCCTGGAGCAGGAGGGCAATGCAACCTGGGTCTATGTCCGCACATCACCAGACATCCTGGCCCTGATTGTTGAGAAAGGTTCCATAGCCATAGACGGCATAAGCCTTACTGTGGCCAAGGTGGGGGACAGGGATTTTGCAGTCTCCATCATTCCCCACACCAGTTCCCATACCACGCTTCTGAAAAAGAGGTCTGGTGATGTGGTGAACCTGGAGAATGATATTGTTGGAAAATATGTGGAGCGCCTTCTTGGCCGGAAAGAGCAGGAAGAGCCCCGCAGAAGCAGAATAACAGAGGAGTTTTTAAGGGAAAATGGATTTTAAGTACAACACGATAGAAGAGGCCCTTGATGAGCTTCGTAACGGAAGAATAATACTGGTCACCGACGACCCGGACCGGGAGAACGAAGGAGACATGATCTGTGCGGCAGAGTTTGCCACCCAGGCCAATGTGAACTTCATGGCAACCTATGCCAAGGGGCTTCTTTGCACCCCTATGAGCGCCGCCCTGGCCACAAAGCTGGGACTGCCCCCCATGGTGTCGGAGAATACAGATAATCACGAGACAGCATTCACTGTCTCCATAGACCATATAAGCACCACCACCGGAATCTCTGCGGCAGAGCGTTCCATCACTGCACTCCAGTGTGTGAACGATGAGTCAAAGCCCCAGGATTTCCGCAGGCCGGGCCACATGTTCCCCCTTACTGCAAGGCGGGGCGGAGTGTTGGTGCGGAACGGCCATACCGAGGCCACTGTTGACCTCTGCCGCCTGGCAGGCCTTAAGGAGTGCGGTCTCTGCTGCGAGGTGATGGATGACGACGGCACCATGATGCGCACCCCTAAGCTCTGGAAGCTGGCAGAAAAGTACAACCTCAAGTTCATAACAATCAAGGAGCTGCAGGACTACTGCCGCATCCACGAGAAGCATGTGATAAGGGAGGCCAAGGCAAAGCTTCCCACCGACTACGGCGACTTCGATATCTACGGCTATGTGAACGACATCACCGGAGAGAACCACATCGCCCTGCTTAAAGGAGATATCGGCGACGGCGAGAATGTGCTGTGCCGTGTCCATTCCGAGTGCATGACCGGCGATGTGTTCGGCTCCAAGCGGTGCGACTGCGGTCAGCAGCTGCATAAGGCCATGGAGCTGATACAGCAGGAGGGGCGGGGCGTGGTGCTCTACATGCGGCAGGAGGGCCGGGGAATAGGGCTTATAAACAAGCTCAAGACCTACGTGCTCCAGGAGCAGGGGTGCGACACGGTGGAGGCCAACCTTAAGCTGGGCTTCCAGCCCGACCTGCGGGAGTATTGGATCGGAGCCCAGATTCTCCGGGACCTGGGTGTTAAGTCTCTCCGTCTTATGACCAACAACCCTAACAAGGTTTATGGCCTGGATGGCTTCGGGCTGCGGGTTGCAGAGCGGGTTCCCATAGAGGTGGAGCCCCAGCAGTACGACAGGTTCTATCTGCAGACCAAGAAAGATAAGATGGGACATATTTTTACAAAATTTTAAACTATATAAGCGAGGTATGAAATGAAACTGTTTGAAGGAAAATTAGTTGCTCCAGAGGGAATGAAGGTTGCTATCGTGGCTTCCCGTTTCAACGAGATCATTGTGAAGAAGCTTCTGGACGGAGCTGTGGACGGCCTGGTGCGCCACGGTGTGAAGGATGACAATATCACCGCAGTATGGGTTCCGGGGGCTTTCGAGATTCCTGTTATTGCCGACAAGCTGGCTGCCAGTGGAAAGTATGATGCAGTCATCGCAGTAGGTGCAGTGATCCGGGGCGCAACATCTCACTATGACTATGTATGCAACGAAGTATCCAAGGGTGTGGCTCAGGTTGGGCTTAAGAACGGCATTCCTGTTCTCTTTGGAATCATCACCACCGAGAATATCGAGCAGGCTATCGAGCGGGCTGGAAGCAAGGCTGGCAACAAGGGCTACGACTGTGCTCTTTCCGCTGTGGAGATGGTCAACCTGATGAAGAAGCTCTGAACAAAAAAAATGGGGTGCTTCAAAGCACCCCGTCGGGAGCGAAGGGGCTTGAACCCTCGATCTCCGGCTTGACAGGCCGGCGCGATAAACCAGCTTCGCCACGCCCCCTACTGACAAACAAGAATATATCAATTATTCAATCTTGGTGTCAATAAGGTTTTTAAATATTTTTTATGGGGCTTATGGTGCTGGAATTGACACAGGGTGTCCCCGATGATAAAATAAAGTATTATGGCAGAAAAAGAAAAACAACTTGAGAAAAATGCTATTGAACAGGAAAAGAAGAACAGCCGGCATCCGGTGCTCTATATTTTCTCTGTTATACTTCTTATAGTAATTGCAGTAACATTTGTAGGTGCACCTGTTGTAGGCGATGCAGTCAGAGGAACAACCAGTTCCATCTCTTTCGGAAAATATGGAAAAGAGGATATTGAGTTCTCCCAGAACGGCTATTTTGCACAGCAGCGTGAGATTCTTGGACAGCAGATCAAGCCTGAAGGGGACAGCTCCAGCTGGAAATGGGATATGTACCGTGTATGGCGGGGTGCTTTTGAGCGCACAGTTGTCCATGTAGGAATCCTTTCCGAAGTTGAGTCGAACAAGACCCATATCTCTTCAGAGCAGCTTAACAAGCTTATCATTGAGCATGGTCCTTATCAGAACAACGGCGAGTTTGATGTGGAGGCCTATCAGAGCACTCCTTCCTATAAAAGGGAAGAGTACCGCAGAGACTTCAAGGAGAACCTGCTCAAGGAGTATTATATTTCCGATTATCTCTATGGACAGAAGAGTGCTGATGCAGAGAAGGATTATACCTACGGTCTTATGAAGAACCAGCGCAGCTTCCATCTTATGTTCTTCCCTCTGGACAGAATTCCAGATGCAGACCTTACAGCATATGCACAGCAGAATCCTAAGAATTTCAAGCGCATCGGCCTGAGCAAGATCACTCTCTCAAGCGAAAGCGATGCCAAGAAAGTGCTTAAGATGGTTCAGGCCGACCCTGAATCCTTTGCCGATACAGCAAAGGCTCAGTCCACCGATGTGTTTGCAGACAACGGCGGAGCAATGGGAGTCTCCTACAGCTACGAGCTCAAGTCTGAGTTCAGCGATGCAGACCTGGATAAAATCCTGGCTCTGGCTCAGGGTGCAGTTTCCGACATCATCAAATCTGGAAACGATTATGTGATTTACCGCTGTACTTCTGCTGCAGCCGATCCTGACCTTGCATCTGCCGACACAATCCGTGCCATAAAGAACTATGTGAACCGTTACGAGCGGGGCTTTGTAGAGGATAAGGCTGTGAATGCAGCCGAGACATTCATAAAGGATGCTCAGACCGAAGGCATCTATGGTGCCGCTTCAAAGGCAGGCATCTCTGTGTATGACACTGCGCCTTTCTGCGTCAACTATGGTGCCATCAATTACTTCAGCCAGGTTCGTGTGGAGCAGGGAGAACTGGATCTTTCCGGTGCTATGTACAGCAAGGATTTCTTTATCCAGGCCTTCTCTATCAAGGGAGAGGAGTATTCCAAGCCTGTCATACTGAACAGCGGCGTTGTAGTGCTCCAGCTTGCAGAAGAGTCTTCCAGGGATGACATTGACGAGGCAGTCAAGCTGTATGGAAATCAGATTGATGGACAGATCGCAGAGACAGACATCATCAACTACTTCCTGACATCTGACAAGCTTCAGGACAACTTCCACCAGACATTCAGCAAGTATTTTACATTTGACTGATTTATAGATTCTTGCAGATATCTATCATCTTCTGAAAGGGGGAGTCTTCTTTTTTCATCTCACGGCTTCCCCTTGTTATTTTGCATAACGAGAGTCCTAGGGTTTCGGAAATCTTCCGCTGGGTCATCCCCTGGTCCAGAAGCCGTACCAGTGCCCATCGGGATGCAACTGCATTATATTCCTGAGGAGTCAGGAGCGCCTTGAGAAAATCTCTGAGAAGCTCTCTGTCGTTTACTGTGGAGAGTGTTTCTGCCAGCTCGTCCATGGACTGTTCAAGAATTTTTTCCTTATCTTCCATAATTCTATTCCTATACCAGTATTTTTGAGAAATGCTCAACCAGCAGCTTTACCACTGCTTCGGCATTGGAATTCATAATCTTGAAGCCGGCTGCCTTTTTGTGGCCACCTCCGCCCAAAAGCGCTGCGGCGGCACCCAGATCGATGTTGTCACACCGGGTGCGGAGCCCTACAGTCACCTTATCTGGGTCGTCCTCCTTTACCGATGCGGCCACCTGCACCCCCTCGGTGGCAAGAAGAAGAGGGTAGACAGTATCTATGTCCCGGCATTCTCTTGGGATTGTCTCATAATCCTTCAGTGTCTCGTATGTTATGATTAGCCTGCCGTCCAGATACAGGGTTGCCCTGTCCAGGGCCTGGGAAATAAGCTTTAATGTGGCAGCCTTCTTGTTGCCGTTCACATCAAAATATATTTTGTTGGGAGATGCCCCGTATGCAGTCAGCTTTGCGGCGGCCTCGAAAGCCGGCGCGCCGGTCTCGGTCAGGTGCTTGAAGAAGCCGGTGTCGGTGCAGAGCCCAAGCATAAGGAGCTCGGCCACCTCTTTCGAGGGCTTTTTACCCATGGCCTCGATAAGGTCCAGGATAAGCATGGTGCAGGCCGATGCCTGGGGCCTGACATACCGGAAGTCGCCGAACACTTCACCGGCGGAGTGGTGGTCTATCACAATGGTGGGGAATTTGTCTATCCCCTCATTCTCAAAGCCGGTCCGCTCCGGGGTGGAGCAGTCTACGATAATCACTATTCCCTCTTTGTCAGCAGGTGCAAAAGAATGGGCGAACTGGCTCTGGAAACGCTGTATCTCCAGCCGCTCGAACTTTCCCTTGGAATAAAGAGAGGTCTGCTTTCCAAGCTGGGTCAGGAACCTGGCCAGGGCCAGCTGGCTTCCTATGCAGTCCCCGTCCGGATCCACATGGCCGAAGATGTAGAAGGTGCTGTGCTCTTTTATAGCCTGGATGATTTTTTCCATTTTTATATATAGTTTCCTTATCTGTCGCTCATAGGGGTGTAAGGCCGTTTTGGAGCCACCACACGATATGCAGGTCTTATGAGCTTGCCGCCGCTTACCAGTTCCTCGATCCGGTGGGCAGACCAGCCGGCGATGCGGGCCATGGCAAAGAGCGGTGTGTACAGGGCTGTGGGGATATTCAGCATCTTATATACAAAGCCGGAGTAGAAATCCACATTCACGCTGCTGGACCTGGGGTTCTTGCCCTCTGCCTCGAATGCCTCGGGAATAAGCCGCTCCACGGTGTTGTACAGGGCGAACTCGTCGTCGAAGCCCTTGGCAGCGGCCAGCTCGGCAGCCTTTTTCTTAAGGAGCAGGGCTCTCGGGTCCGACAGGGTGTATATGGCATGGCCATAGCCATAGATGATCCCTGTTCTGTCAAAGGCTTCCTTGCGCAGAATCCTCCGGAGGTAGTCTATGAGCTTTCCGTCGTCTTTCCAGTCTGGAACATTCTCCATTATGTCTTCCATCATCCTCTTCACCTTCTTGTTGGCGCCGCCGTGGAGCGGGCCTTTCATGGAGCAGAGGGCTGCGGCTATGGCAGCGTAGGTGTCGGTCTGGGCCGAGGTCACCACATGGTTTGTGAAGGTGGAGTTGTTACCACCGCCATGCTCTGCGTGGAGGATAAGGGCGATATCGAGGACCGAGGCCTCCAGTTCTGTGTACTTTGTGTCGGGGCGGATCATCCGCAGGAAGTTGGCCGCAGTCCCGATCTTCGGGGCCGGAGCGTGGAGGAAAAGGCTCTTGCCGTCGTGGTAGTGAGCCTTTGCCTGGTAGCCGTAGGCGATCATGGTGGGGAACCGGGCTATCAGCTCTATGCACTGGCGCAGTACGTTGTCTATTGCCACATTGTCGGCATCGGCATCGTAGGAGTAGCATACCAGCACGCTCCGGGCCAGCTTGTTCATCACATCCCGGCTGGGAGCCTTGAGTATCATGTCCTCGGCAAAGCCGGCAGGCAGCTGCCTGCACTCATCCAGAACATTGTTGAACTCCTCAAGCTCTTCGGCTGTAGGAAGCTTTCCAAAAAGAAGGAAGAAAGCTGTCTCCTCAAAGCCATGTCTTTTTTCATTTATAGCATTGGAGACCAGGTCGTTGATCAGAACACCCCTGTAGGTAAGTCTACCTTCGTCCGGAACCAGGGTTCCCTCGTCAAAGATATAACCATGGGCATCTCCGATCTGGGAAAGTCCCACCACCACTCCGGAGCCGTCTTCGTTCCGCAGGCCTCGTTTGGTGTTGTACTTTGAATAAAGTGCGGGATCGATGGAATTGTTGCTGATTGCTGTTTCTGTCATCTTCTTTATAAATGCTTCCATGGCTTCCTCCTGTTGCTATATAGAGGTACATTATAAGTGAAAAAAATCTTATAATCAAGCAATATTGTGAACTGAATATGAATAAAAATCACAAAGCAATAACTTCCAGTTATTAAAATTATGAAATAAAATATCAAAGTTGCAATTTGCTTTCTATTGAACAATTTCTCTGAAATGATTAAACTTAAGCCAAACAAAAAAAATTTTACCGGAAACATCGAGACGGAAGGTGAATTTAATATTTTTAGGAGGAGTAAAGTATGGATCGTAAACCCTTGATCCAGAGAAAGACTGGTATTTCTTACAAGACAGAAGAAAAAACAGTTCTTCGCGGTTTTGATGTGCGCGAGCTCGCAAACGCTGGCTACACATTTATCGATGGACTGTACATTCTTTTCCAGGGCAGAATTCCTGCAGAGAATGAAAGAGCAATGCTCGACTACGAAGTTGCAGAATTCCTTGAGCACTCAATGTCACCTTCAGCAGCAGCTGCAATCGGTGTTATGAACGGACACCCAATGCTTCCAGCAGCAGTTGGTGCTTCTATCGCAACATTCGGTGGAGCTCATGGACCTGGAGCACAGCACGGCTACATGATGAAAAAATACCTCGACAGAGCAGTTCTTGAGCACAAGACAGTTGAACAGGTTGCTGTAGAGTGTGTTGATGAGTACATGGATGCAGGTAGAGCAGTTATGGGTATGGGACAGCCACAGCACCTTGATGGCGACCCAAGAGCAGAACCGACACACCTGAAGCAGGAAGAGATCGGAGTTGTAGGTGTTTACCTGAAATTCCAGAGAGCTCTTGAGAAACACTTCTATGCAAGAAGATTTGCTGAAGGAAGATCCTATGTAGCAGTTAACATGATCGGTGCTGGTAACACAGCTCTCTCCGACATGGGATTCTCTCCAAACGCAGCTTGGACAATCGGATGCGTAACCAGAGGTTACAGCTGCTCCTGCCACGCTCTCTTCACACTGAAGAAAGGTAGAGCTTGGGGTGCATCCAGAAACGAACCAATGGTACAGATGCTTGACCTCTCCATGATCAAGTACATCGGACCAGAAGACAGAGAAGTTCCTCTTCAGTCAGAAAGAGAAGCTTATGCTATGAACGAACTTAAGACAGGAGAATTTAAAAAATGGGTGATCTGAAAGACGTTGCTGTAAATAGAATGACCGGAAAGGTTTGCGATGAGAGAATCGCTACAATGAAGCATGCAAAGAGAAGAGTTATTGGTAACCTCGGAAACCCTAACCTTCTTTTTGACTATACAAACAGAGAGATTGGTTGTCTCCCAGACGACAACAGAGCTCACTTCAAGTGGGTTTCTGAAGTTGCATACAAGAACATCCACAGAATCGTAACCAGAGGTTATGATACAACAGAGCTGGTAGAAGCTGGCTATGGTGTTTGCGATGTTCTGTTCATCGACTTCCAGGCTAGAATCCCTCTGGTAGAGGAGAGAAAAGTTCTCGATTATATCCTTCTCGTAGGACTTGAGGACGGACTTTCCAACCCAGCACTGGTTGCAAGACTGGTAGCTAGAGGAAAATCATACCTTACACAGGCTGCAGGTGCTTCTGTATTTGCATTCGGTGAGGCTTATGGTGCATTCAAGAACTTCGGTTACATGCTTGAGAAATACTACAACATGATTGCTGAGAAGGGAATCTCTGCTGCAGATGCAGCTGCTCTTTGTGTAGAAGAGTGCTATCACGAGGATCACTTCGGAATCGATGAGAAGTATGTTAAGGACCCAACACCAAAAGATCTTATGGCATATGCTGAGAAGACTCTTGCTGGAAAGAAAGAGCTTAAGTATATCCCATTCCTGAAGGAAGTTGTTAAAGCTGCTCAGGCTAAGATCGGATATGTAGAGGCTGACTTCATGGCTGCTGCTACAGCTGCAATGATGGACCTTGACTTCACACCAGATGCTGCATGGTGTATCATGGGCGTTACCAGAGCATTCTCCGCTGGCGCACACGTTTGCGAAGAGATTGAGAGAGAGTGCGAGAGAGACGGCTTCGATACATACGGCAAGACCCTTACTCCAAAAGAGTGGTACGATGGCCCAACAGACAGACCAGTTCCATCCCTCAAGGAGAGAGGCGCATTCAAGGGTGGCCAGGCTCAGACACCAGAAGAATGGAAGAAGATGTGGGACAGAAAGGCTAAAGAGCTCTCTGGATCCGGCTTCGCTATTGACTTCGTTCTTGACGACGCTAGAAAGGTCGTTCACGGAAAAGGAAAGAAATGATGATGCAAGCCTCTCGGCTTGACTGATTTTAACCCCTGTCTTTACGGCAGGGGTCTATTCACGTAGGGACGCTACGTAAAAAATTTTTTTAGGAGAAAAAAATGGCTGAAGAAAACATTGCTGAAATGTATGAACGCGGTAGAAAAGCTTTCGAGTGGATCGAGTTCAAGACACAGGAAGAAGTAGATGAAATCGTTGCTATCGTTGGATGGCAGTATCTCCAGAAGCAGGTTGCTGAAGAGGGTTCAAAGCTGGCTTACGAAGGATCCGGAATGGGCGTTCAGGCTGACAAGTACGGAAAAGCTGGTAAGGTAAGAGGAATCCTGTGGGATATGAAGGGAGCTAAGACTTGTGGAATCATCAAAGAGGATCACCTCCGCGGAATCACAACTTATGCAAAACCAATGGGCGTTGTTGCTAACGTATGTCCATGTACAAACCCATGTATCACAGCTGCATTCATCGGTCTTACACTTCTTAAGACAAGAAACGCTATGATCTGCTCACCACACCCAAGAACAAAGCTTGCTACAGTAAACGCAGTTAACTGGGGAAGAAAAGCACTCAAGGCTATCGGAGCTCCAGAGGACCTGTTCCAGGTTATCGCAGAGCCTTCCAACGAGAAGACAGTAGAGCTTATGCAGAAGTGTGACTTCGCAGTAGCAACTGGTGGAAAGGCACTTATCAAGGTTGTACACCTTGCAGGTACACCATCCGTAACAGTAGGTGCTGGTAACGTAAGAGCAATCGTTGACCCATCTGCAGACCTGAAGCATGCTGCTCAGTGCATCGCAGCTTCCAAGTGCTACGACAACGCAACATCATGTTCTTCCGAGAACGCAGTTTCCATCCACGTAAGCATTTACGACAAGATGATGGAAGAGCTCAAGAAAGTAGGCGGATACCTGCTGGACGATGCAAGCAGAGAGAAACTCAGAGCTGCTATGTGGCCTGATGGACATACTCTTAACAGAGACATCGTTGCTAAACCAGTTCAGACAATCGCTAAGATTGCTGGAATCTCCGTACCAGAAGGAACAAAGTTCATCATGGTTAAGGGACAGAAGATTGGTCCAGAAGATATGTTCTCCAACGAAAAGCTTTCTCTCGTCCTCACAGTATGGACATGGGAAGATTTCGAGACAGAAATCCACGATCTCAAGAAGAACCTGTACTTCTCCGGTGTTGGTCACAGCTGCGCACTTCATTCAACAAAGCCAGAGCAGTGGCACAGACTTGCTGAGTTCATTCCTACAGGCCGTGTAAACATCAACATGCCTAACACAGTTGTTAACTCCGGTAGCTGGTTCGCTGGCCAGGAATTCACAACAACAATCGGCTGCGGTACATGGACAGGAAACAGCCACTCTGACAACATCAACTTCAGACACTTCATCAACACAACAAGACTTGCTGTTCCAAGAGCATGGTATGTTGCAACAGACGACGAAGTATTCGGAAAGTATCTTGCAAAGGCTAAGAAACTCATCGGCGACGACAGAGTTGATATGCCACACAAGCCAGCTTACCTTGACTGATTTGTCTAAGCTTATGAGGCTCCCCTCGGGGAGCCTTTTTTTTATTTAATGGTTTAATAAAATGGAGGGAATATGATCAAAGCATTGGTTTTTGACTTTGTGCAGACACTTGGAGATGCTGCCAGCGGCTATAAGGATGGGGAGAAGAATGCCCAGAACAAACTGATCGAGGCCATGGGAATCACCGACACCGAAACATTTATGGCTCATTTCCGGGAGATCCGGAAAAAGCACTTCCTTGCTGCAGACTTCAACCGCAAGAACCAGTGGCTTGAGCTTCAGGCCCTCTATGGAAAAGACCTTGGGGATGCATTCCTGGACAAGCTGGCAGACGAATACTGGCAGTTTGTAATCGATGCCATGAAGCTTTTCCCTGAAGCAGAGGAAGTGATCATAGACCTTAAGAAAAAGTACAAGCTGGGTCTTATCTGCAACTCCCAGCGGGACGGCTCCACCCGGGCACTCCAGAGCCCAGAGTTCGAGCGGGCCTGCAAGTACTTTGACAGCTACATCCTCTCCGGCACCGACGGAATCCCTGCAAAACCAGATCCGGCACCTTTCAAGATGATGCTCAAGAACCTTGGGGTTTCCGAGGATGAAGTCATCTATGTAGGCGACGACTACCGTGTGGACATAGAGGGAGCTCATGGGGCAGGAATAAAGTGCGTGTGGCTCAAGCACTACTCTGTAAAGCGGAACTGGCCGGAAAACACCTTGGGTGTGCCTGAGATCACCGACCTTAAGCAGCTGACAGAGCTTGACCTCTTAAAGTAATCAATCTTTTAAATAACATAAAAATTCCTCTTGACTATAAACTTGAGTAAGTGTATCATAAATAATAGTTATGAATTTATATCACTTAAAAACCTTTTATTTTACAGCCAAATACAAGAGCCTTACCAAGGCTGCTGAGTTCCTTTGCATAACCCAGCCGGCTGTAACCAAGCAGATCAAGCAGCTGCAGAGCCACTACAACCTTAAATTCCTTGACATCATTGGCAAAAAGGTCATTCTTACCGATGCAGGGCTTAATCTCTACACAATCGCAGAGAGGATTTTTGACATGGAGTCCCAGGCCGAAGAGGCTATCAAGGACTTCCAGGAGTACAACAAGGGCAAGATAAGCATCCTGGCTTCCGAAAGCTTCGGATCTTACCACATTCCTTACATCATCAGGGACTTCAAGCAGACCCGGCCCGAGATCAGCATCTCTATCCAGACTGCCACAAACAAGGATATCATCGAGAGCATATCAGAGCTCAAGGAAGATATCGGATTCATCTCTGCCCCGGTGCAGAACCCCAAGATAGCGGTGCACGAGATTCTGGAGGACGAGATTGTGCTGGTGGCAAGCCCCAACTGCAAGTTCACCGACACAAAGGAACTCAATCTTCTGGACCTGGAGGGCAAGGAGATCATCATGCACGAGCAGGGCTCTGTGATCCGCAAGGTTGTGGATGCCTTCCTTAAGAAGAACAAGATCAATATGTGCATGAAGTACGAGATATCCAACAGCGAGGCTATCAAGAAACTGGTGGAGAACAATATGGGAATGGCTTTCCTGACTAAGAGCATTGTCCACAAGGAACTGAAGAGCGGCGAGCTGATCGCTATCCCTGTGCCAGATAAGAACTTCAGACGCAAATACTACATGATTTACCACAGCGAGAAATATTTCTCCAAACCGCTCAAGGATTTCCGCGATCTTATAATGAGGTGGGCCGACATATACCCTACAATCTCAGGCTGACATGGAACTTTCACCTTTAGTAGAACACATAAGAAATGCTGGCTCCTTTGCACTCGATGCCCAAAGCAGTGCTGTCCGTTCCTTCAAGTCAGACGGCTCTGTTGTAACCGCAATAGACATAGCCATAAACAAGGCCCTCACAAGCGTGATTCAGGAGCTTTATCCCAAGGCCAACATCATTGCAGAGGAAGCATCCACAAGCTCCTACAACCCAGACTACGAATACACCTTTGCCCTGGACCCCCTAGACGGCACCGACACCTACAGCATGGGCATGCCAGGCTGGTGCATAGCTCTGGGACTTTTGAAAAACCTGGAGCCGGTGGGCGGTATTGTCTACGCCCCTGCTTGGGGAATTGGTCCCGGCAGCCTTCTGCTGGCTGAGGAAAATGGCACTGTAACACTGAACAGCAGGCTCCTTAAATTCGAGAAACAGACAGCACACCCTATGCAGGTTATGGCCCCATCCACAGCCCACCGTTATTTCGACTACTCAAGCTTCTACGGCAAGGTGCGAAACTCAGGCTCCTCCATAATAAGTATGGCAGCAATCATACTCCATTCGCAGATAAGCGGTGCCCTTATAAACAACAGCTTTATCTGGGATGTGGCCGCTTCCCATGCCATAATCCGCAAGCTTGGCTTTGAACTTGAATACTTAAACGGTAAAAAGATAGAATATAAAGAGCTGGTGGACCGGAGCGCCTTACGGGATTACGCAGTTTGCGGCACCCCCGATGCAGTGAAGTCTATCAGAGATCATTTTAAAAGAAAATAAACGAGGCAATAATGAAAGAAAAGTGTTGTTGCAATGGTGTTTTGACCGAGGCCAAGGAAGTTGTGGCCGACATCGGCGGAACCAAGGACAGGATTATTCCGCTGCTCCAGGAGATCCAGCGGCGGCGGGGCTACCTGGCCGAGGATCTGGTGAATGCAGTGGCCGAGGTTACTGGTATAAAGCCTGCTGAATTCTTCAGCGTAGGCACCTTCTATTCCCAGTTCCGGTTCACACCCCTTGGAAAGAATATAGTAAAGATGTGCAAAGGCACTGCCTGCTTTGTGGCCGGCGCCGACCCTCTTATTGAGGCAGCCGAGAGCTACCTGGGCATAAAGAGCGGCCAGACCACACCCGACGGTCTCTTTACACTTGAGATAGTATCGTGCCTGGGCTGCTGCTCGCTGGCACCTGTAGTCATGATCAATGGCAAGGTTTACGGCAAGATGACAAGAGCCCGCCTGACACAGCTTTTGGAGGAGTACAAGAAATGAAGACAGATATCATAGTTGGACTTGGCTCCTGCGGAATTGCCTCCGGTGCCCAGGAAGTCTACGACTTCTTCGAGAAGAACCTTGGCAGTGCCGACATTGCCCTTAAGAAGACCTCCTGCATAGGAATCTGCTTTCAGGAACCTATAGTTGAAGTAGTTGCTGATGGAGTGAAAACAGTATTCGGCAAGGTTGATGTGGCTTTTGCCGAGAAGCTTTTGGAAGGTATTAAGAGTGGCAAGCTGCCCGAGACCAACCGTATCTTCGATGATGAGGGAACAAACAGTTTTGTTGAACCTCAGGTGAAGATAGCGCTTAAGAACTGCGGTAAGATAGACCCGGAAAATATAGAAGACTATATTGCTACCGGTGGCTATGAGGGAATAAAGAAAGCCCTCACCATGACCGGCGATGAGGTCATTAACCTGCTTAAAGAATCGGGCCTCAAGGGGCGAGGCGGCGCCGGCTTCCTGACAGGCCAGAAGTGGGCATTCTTAAAAGGTGCCAAAGGTGATAAAAAGTACCTGGTTTGCAATGCCGACGAAGGCGACCCAGGCGCATTTATGGACCGGGCCATCTTGGAAGGTGACCCCCACAGCGTTATCGAGGGTATGCTGATTGGCGCCTGGGCAACTGGGGCAGACGAAGGCTACATCTACTGCCGGGCCGAGTATCCATTGGCTCTCAAGCGCCTTAAAATCGCTATTGCCGAGGCCGAGAAGCGGAACCTTTTAGGCCAGAATATTCTGGATTCCGGCAAAAACTTTGTCCTCCATGTAAAGGAGGGAGCCGGCGCCTTTGTATGCGGCGAGGAGACAGCCCTCATCGCCTCCATCGAGGGCAAGCGGGGTATGCCTCACCTGAGGCCTCCGTTCCCTGCTGAATCTGGAGTAAACTCCAAGCCTACAAACATCAACAACGTAGAGACATATGCAAATGTGCCCCGCATCCTGGTATCAGGTGCAGCATCGTTCAACAAATATTCCTACGGTCCGAGCTTTGGAACCAAAGTTTTCGCCTTGGCAGGAAAGGTTAAGAGGGTAGGTCTGGTAGAGGTTCCAATGGGCCTTACTATCCGTGAGATTGTAGAGAAAATAGGCGGTGGCTCCTCCACAGGGCTTCCGCTCAAGGCAGTGCAGATGGGAGGTCCAGCCGGAGGCTGTATCCCTGAGAGCCTTTTCGACACACCTATCGACTATGCCTCTATCGGGGCCACCGGCGCCATCATGGGTTCGGGTGGTATGATTGTAATGGACTCATCCTCCTGCATGGTGGATGTGGCCAAATACTTCCTGCAGTTCACCCAGGCCGAGTCCTGTGGTAAATGCACCTTCTGCCGAATAGGGACCAAGCGTATGATGGAGATCCTTGAGCGGATAACCCAGGGACAGGGAACCATGGAAGACCTGGACCTTCTGGAGGAGCTGGCAAACGTTGTCGGCAAATCATCTCTCTGCGGTCTTGGGCAGCTGGCACCTAATCCAGTTAAGACCACACTCAAGTACTTCCGGGATGAGTACATTGCCCACATCAAGGACAAGAAATGTCCTGCCGGTGTCTGCAAGAGCCTCATCACAATCGACATAGAAAAAGATAAGTGCAAAGGCTGTACCGCATGTTCCAAGGTGTGCCCTGTAAGCGCAATAACCGGCTCTGTAAAGCAGCCGCATGTCATTGACCCGGCCAAGTGCGTCCGGTGCAAGATGTGTATTGAAAAGTGTAAATTCGGGGCTATAAGGG